>Ga0315279_10000039_pt1 | contig 286826 bp, 268 predicted proteins | sample YL17G06_20_MG_FD_203694 | JGI IMG/M metagenome (GOLD analysis project Ga0315279, IMG submission 203694) | Sediment microbial communities from Yellowstone Lake, YNP, Wyoming, USA - YL17G06_20 | ecosystem: Environmental > Aquatic > Freshwater > Lake > Sediment | place: USA: Wyoming | collected...
CCATGAATAATCACAACCTCTACTCAGGAAGAAACAATTACTTAGATATAAAATTTTTTGGCGCGCGCTGAATATTAGTCGTCGTCACCGTCGTAGTCACTGTTTGGGTTTGGGGGTAAAGTTTACCTCCCCAAAACCCCAAAACAATACGACGGCGAGTTCGATCGATCGACACAAAATCTCAAACTGGTCTCAAAACGGTTTCAGAACTGTCTCAAGTCGGTACTAGTATAGTACATTATAGTGTCACGTATCACTTGGTACGTATTAATTAGTAAATATATAACTATTTGATTATTTTTTCGGGCTTTTGAGGCGAAAATAAGACTTATTAGCCTCTGTTCTGAGATAATATTGAGATTTCGATGCCTAAACGCTATTCGCAGGAAGAAACAGCGCGCACTTGATATGCTCAACGGTGCAATTGCCAGAGAGATGCAGGTTTCAGTGCAATACATGTGGCAGCACGTTCAGTGGATAGGAGTTAAGGGCTACGCGACGAAAGACGCGTTCGAAAGCATAGCCAAACAGGAAATGAAACATGCTGAATCGATTGCTGAGCGACTTTTCTACCTGGGCGGAATACCTACAACGAAGCCGGACCCCATAAGCGTCGGCGCGACTTTGAAGGAAATGATAGCACAAGACGTGAAGGACGAGAAAAAAGCCATGGACATGTACAAGGAGATAATCGACGTAGCCCGGAAAGAGAGCGACGAAACAACCGCCTTCCTTTTCATGGAGATACTGAAGGAAGAAGAAGATCATCACGACACCTTCACAACTCTACTTGAACAGGTTTAGAACGAAAACAACGATAAAACATCGAAGCAAGAGAAGAGCACAGCAACAATCTCTTCAATCAATCTTTTTTTTTCTTCTGAGTGAGCATTCTAGTCATTAAAAGAAGCGCCGCACGAGGTCTTCGCGGACGTGCAACTTCCAATCGGGACCTTTGGATGTTCTACATGGTGCCCTGTTCTTCAGCCTGATTGACTGCTAGCTTCCCGTATTTTCCAATGTTGAGCTGTATCTCTCCTCTGAAGCTCGTCACGTAACCATTTTCCACTTTGACAACGTCGTCAACGTTCACCTGGTCTATTTGTTCATTCCACAAGGTCAGCTTTATGGTGCCGGTTTCATCACCTATGACTGCACTTGCCACTTTGTAGGTTTCATCTTTGAACCTCGCTGCGACCTCGCGGGTGTCAGACTTTTCCATGACTTTCGCTGCTATGCTTATGGCTTTCATTCCGTTTCGTAGATCTTTCACTTTCAATTCTGTCCTTCCGTATGAGCTACTCTTTCTGCTACGGCGAATTTTCCGCCTATCGACATGATTCTCACCCTCACACGTTCTCCCATTTTGCTTCTGGGTACGAAAATGAGAAAACCCTGGAGTTTCGCGATTCCGTCTCCTCTGCTTCCAATGTCGTCAATGACGACTTCCAACTCCTGATTCTCTTTCACCGGAAATGATTGTATGAATGGTCTGCTCGACCGGAACCTGCTTTGGCTTCCGAATCTTCTGGGCTTTCTTGGTGCGTTTTTTGTCTTTTCCGGCAGCCTTCTTGGCATGTTTAGTTTACGTCCTTGTCGCGGAATAAGCCTTTGACCACTCGAACCTGTTGTGCCGCATGTTGACACTTGAGCCATGGTTGAGGCGGTTACTTGCAGAAAAGCCCTTCAACCATATAAATTTTGCTGGTTAGCCATTACGCGGTGCTTCGACGGGTTTCAGCAATATTCTGGCTCTATTGCATTTCGCTGCTCAGGTTAAATTCCGAGTAACAGGCTCATTAGAGTGATTGTCGCGAAGAATGCTACTACGCTGATGAGGGCGCTTTTTGCCCATGAGGTTGCATTCAGGACGCGGGTGGCTAAGGTGCATAGGACAACTGTCCAGATGTAGATTACAATCCGAAGATAACTTGTGATGGCGGAAACAAGCCACGTTATGTCAGTTATCTTGGCGGCAGCGGCTGCGGTTTCTCCTTGTACTCCGCCAAGGAGTTCAAGAGGATAGTAAAGGTTGGGCAAGGTTGAGATTGCAATGGCATTTATGACGGTCTGCACGAACAGAACGATAAGAACGAATCCTATTGATATCAGAACAGGTCGCCACGTTGTTTTGCCTCCAAGCGTTCTTGCCAATATGTAGATTATGCCGCCTAGGAAAAGCCATTCAAAAGCAAATTGCATGAGGCCGACTATGGAAAAATTCATCAAATAGCTGAAAGCTTCAGTCTCGGCAGGACTTTTGAAATTCCCTCGGAAGAACAGGCCATCGACAAGTACGTCGATGCTTGAGTTTTGAGGCCAAGAAAGATCTAGCCTTAAACCAGTAACGTTGCCCCAGTCTGCGTTGTGGTTCACCCAGTTGGCGTTTGCCAAGGGAATCGTTACGTTGTTCCAAACGGTGTTTGTGCTGTTGGAAAGAGTGTCTGTCAAGTTATAGAGAAAGTAGCTTGAGATGCTTCGCGAGAACATGTAGATGGATGCTAATTCAGGTTCAGCCAGTGGCGAAACCAATTTGATTCTAACAGACACGTTCTTGAAGCCATCTGAACCCAGACAGTTGATCGGACCTATGTTAAGCAACTCCATAGTGATTCTGGAGCTGTTAGACATTGAGAATTCGATGCTCCTGTTTCCATAGTAACTCCCATTCATGAAATCGTTGAAGTTTTCGGCTATGTATGCTCCGGAGCTAGATGTCCATTTGGTCGCGTTTTCGGTCCATTCGTCAAGCTGGGCGCCTGAAGGTAGAGTCTGTTCAACGTAGGTTTTTGATATAAGACTGTAACCGAACGCGATGTTTGCCGCAATGAAAAGAATCAGTATCAGAATGGGCCCCATGTATTTTGGGCTCTGCATTATCTCCTTAAATGCCTTATGTGGTGCATATAGCATTTTCAGGATTTGGTCTGCTATGGATGATTGCTGTTGTTGCTCAGTTGCTGTCATTGTTCCTCATTCCTTAATGAATTGTTACATTCCAAGTTTTAGCCGCCTGTAAGTTGTGTAGTCGACATATTCTAAGAATTGGTTTTCCGCTTGGTATTTAACTGTTAGTCTTTGACGAGGCCTTTTCTCCAAGATCTCCTTCGTAGTGATTAGCGAATAGGCATCGCTTCCGGCTCCTGAACCGTAACTGACAATTAATATGCGTGCATCTGGCTTTGCTTGGTCTAGGACAGCTGCTAAACCCAGAGGAGAAGCGGCTGAATAGGTGTTGCCAAACCTGGTCACTTGAACGGAAGGCAAATACTGATCTTCTTTGAATCCGAGTTCCTTGGCAACCTTCACTGGGAACTGAGCGTTTGGCTGGTGCGCAACAAAGTAATCAACGTCTTCGGGCTGCAAACCAAGGCGCTGCATGAGCTTCTTGGCTGCTTTTCTAACGTGTTTGAAATATGCTGGGTCGCCCGTGAATCTTCCGCCGTGCATTGGGTGTGGTTCACCGTCTCTGCGCCAGAAGTCTGGCGTGTCTGAAGTGCATGAGTACCATCCTTCGAATTCGGCGATTACGTCATTTTTGCCGAAAATGTAGGCAGCCGCTCCGTAACCCACGAACAGGTCTAGTTCCCCGCCTGGGCAGTCTCTGGGAGCAGATTGGGAGTTGTCTGTGCCTATTACCATGGCGTTTTGGATATTTGACTTCGGATAGTTGACAAGTGAGACTGCATCTTTGAAGACGCTTGTGGCGGCTTTGCAGGCAAACTCTGTGTCTACAGCATCAACTCCTTGCACGTCGTCGTCTTCGTCTTCCTCGCCGAGTTTCAGTACTTGGGCCACTTTTGAGGCTATGGGCTTGACAGCATAGGGGTTTGATTCTGAGCCTACGTAGATCTTTCCGATTGATGAGCTATCTAGTCCCGAGTGAATCAACGCCAGCTTTCCAGCTTCTACGGCTGCGGTTATCGAGTCTTCGTCAATGAATGGGATTGCTCGCTCAAAGGCTCCTTCTTTAATCCTGAATCTTGAGGAGTAGAAACCATAGCCGACTATTCCTGGAACGTCGTATTCTTTGTGTGGTTTAACAATTTTGTAATTCTGGTGCGGATAATACTCATCAGTGAATGTGAAAGTTAGAGAAATTGTGGGAATGATGTCGCTCTTGTCCACTGAGTAGCGCCTTCTGAACCTCGGCGCAACCGTCCTTCCTTCAAGGGCTGAAAAATCGATTTTCTCATCGCATTTTATCATTCGGTCAGTTAGTCTGCCTGGAACTCGTATTTTTCCATTGTGAAACGATACTATTCCATAGACGAAGCTGCCGAGTTTGGTGAACTTGTTTGTCGGTTCGTTGACTAACGTGCATACTTCAAGCTTGCCTTTCTCGTAGAAAAGGTCAGTGTCGAGCATTTTTCCGAAGCTTTTTCTGCCACAATTGCCGCAGTAGTCCCTTATCTCGAAATACTCTTTGCCACAAATCTGGCAACGTGTCCCTTTTAGTCTATCCCCAAGGTAAGAGACTCTTCTCTCTATTGGTTCACTGCTCAAAACTAATCGCTTCCCAAAATGTTAACGTAGCCTTTGGTTCCGAAACCCTCAAGCTCAAGTACACATCCATGCTTGAGGCTTCCGTCGGTTTTGACCTGTCTTTCTCCAGCTTCCCCTCTCAGCTGCCTGAAGACCTCAAAGATCTGAGCCCCGCCTGTTGCGCCCAGTGGGTTACCGTCCGCTTTGAGGCCGCCATTCATGTTTACGAAAAGCGGGTTGCCGTCAATTTCATAATGACCATGGTACTCTTGACAGCTTTCATATATGCTCTTCCAGGCTTCTCCAGGCCTACAGAATCCCATGTCCTCGAGCGAGATCATCTCCATTACTGTAGACTGGTCATAAAGCTCAACAAGCTGCAGGTCACGCAGATCCACTTCAGCAGCCTTCAAGGCGTTCTTCATGGCTATCTTCGTCACGACAAAATGGGTTAAATCATCTCTGGCTGGAAAGGTCAAATAGTCAGTTGCGGAGGAGAACCCCTGAACGTATACTGGTTTATCCGTAAGCTTTTCTGCAGCCTTGTCACTGGCAAGAATAATCGTAGCTGCTCCATCAGATATTGGCGCATAATCATAAAGACCTAGTGGCTTGTTTGCTTCTTTTCTGGCGTTTAGGACGTTTTCGAGTGTTATTTTTCTTTGATATTGTGCGCATTCATTCTTTGTTGCATGTAGGTGGTTTTTGACGGAGACTTGTGCCAGGGCGATGTTGAGTTTGTCAATGTCTTCTCCTTTCAAGCCGTGTTTTTTTATGTAAGCCCGCAGCATCAGTTCATGGTTTGCTTCGGGTGTGCATCCTGCATAATAGCTCCAAGGGTCTTCCAGAAGCATTAAGTCGTCGCGGATCTTGTCCCATCTGTCAGTCATCTTTTCTATGCCGCCGACTAGAATCACGTCATATCTGCCGGCTACAATGGCGTTGCACGCGTTTGACAAGGCTGAACTGAACGAGCGGGTTACTTCCATTGGAACGTGAAGCTCTGTGAGTTCAGAGAGGAAACCCTCTTCAAGTCCAAGCTTGTTTGTTATTGGCAGAAAATAGTCTGAAAGATAGCAGGCTTCCACATCTTTACGTTCCATGTTGGCTTCGATTGAAGCCTTAAGCCATGCCTCTTCAATAAGCTTTTCAGGCTTCTTCTCATAATGTTCTCCGAACCTTGTTCTTCCAGCAGCAACGATGGTTGGTCGAATCGGCATAGTTTCATAATCCCTTTTCGATCGACTAGCAATATCGCTTCCGCATTGACTTTTAAGTGTTTGCCATTTCACCACTCTGAGAAAACTCGTTGTTGACTCTGCTGTTCTATGCTAGAGTCTCATTGATTTATGATTAAGAAGCACAGTGGGAGTATGTATTTCGCATATAGAAAAAGGATTTGAAAATCTTATATACCCCCGTGGCTGTTGTATGCCTGAGTATCATGGCTGACATTTGTCCAACATGCGGGCTTCCCAAAGACTTGTGTGCTTGCGCGGAGATCGAGAAGGAACAACAACGGATTCGCATACGGCTTGAAACTCGTAAGTTTGGCAGACCAACGACAATAGTTGACGGCATCGATACCAAGAGCACGGACTTGGCTGGGATGGCCCAGAAGCTGAAGAATTTCTGCGCATGCGGAGGAACAGCAAAGAACGGTCTAATACTGCTTCAAGGAGACCACCGAGACAGAGTCCGCCAATATCTGGTGGAACTCGGCTACCCAGACGAAAACATACAGCTTCAATAGTTGCAGCAGAGACGTGGGCAGGTAGGAAATGACTTTGGTAGGCAACGTACGCGATATATTGAAGTCGTTAAAGCGTAGGAAGCCCTCAAAGAGCTATTGTCCTAAATGTGGAAGTCCAAATATTCAATTATCAAGCGGTTTTGATTATTGGCTAACCCCTAAGAAATATGTGTGCAGAGATTGCGGTTACCATGGTATCATAGTTATGGAACTTGAAAAAGAGGAAAGTCAGGAATAAGTCGAATTCTCATTCTGGAAGCTCTAGGTTCAGCTGCCTTTTCAAAGTCTTGTAACGATTCCTAACAGTTACTTCCGTCACTCCAGCGGCTTCAGCTATGTCTTTCTGCGTCTTCTTCTCATTATTCTGCAAGCAGGCAATGTACAGCGCTGCGGCGGCCAAACCCATTGGGTCCTTTCCTGCAGCAGCTCTCTGTCTTCGAGCTTCTCGCAGAATCTCAATAGCTTTTCCTTGAGTCTTGCCTGATATTCCAGTGTTTTCAGCGATTTTTGAAACGTACGTTAACGGGTCAGCAATCGGCATGTGCACTCCGAGTTCACGAAGCAATAGCCTATAACAGCGGGCAACATCCTTTTTATCAACAAGGCTTGCCTCTGCAATCTCGCGAAGGGTTCTTGGAGTTCCGCTTCCCCGGCAAGCCGCGTACAGCGCTGCAGCGGCTATAGCCGCGATTGATCTGCCCCGGACTAGGCCTTTGTCGAGTGCTTTGCGGTACATGACTGCGGCTTTCTCCTTGATCGGTGGAGGGATGTAGACCTTGTCTGAGAGGCGGTCAAGCTCAGCCATTGCTTGAGCCAAGTTTCGGTCGATTGAAGAGTGGACTCTGGAACGTATTTGCCATTTTCTCAATCGCCACATCTGCAAACGTGTGGACAACGGGAGCTTTCTTCCAAAAGCGTCTCGGTCAACTTGGCTTATTGCTGTTGATAATCCCTTGTCATGAACTGAATACGAAGTGGGGACACCCACACGGCTTCTTGATGCTTTCTCTTCCTGAGTGAATGCTCGCCATTCTGGTCCTTTGTCCATCATTTGCTCGTATAAGACAAGTCCACAGTCGCCGCAGACAGTCTCGCCAGAATCGTAATCATGAACTAGATTTGGGCTTCCGCACTCTGGGCATTTGTCGGCTAGACGTTGATGGGTTCTGCTTTCCTTTTTGCTCAATTTTTCTCACCCAACTCGTAATGCGAAGAACCGTCACATTCATATTCCTAAATCAGGGATTCGGAATTAGAAGATTGTCCATCCGGTCCCCGCGTAACTAGCCAGATGGGATGTTTTAATATATAAAGTTTACGATTCACGGACACTGTTAAGTTAAAGGACATGCCCTGAATTTGAAGGCATTATGGCGAATGCTTAAAGCTTATATGAAAACTCAACAAATAGATCGCCTTTGCTTATTGATTCGAGATTGGGAGCTATATGCCAGAATTAAATGTCCCCATATGGGGACAACCAGTGCGAAACTATTGCGTTCCAGCTTGCCTCAAAATGTTGTTGGAATATTTACGCGAGAAATACGGAGAGGCTATCCCCAAGTTATCTATAAGTCAAATCTCCAGAATTGTAAATACTCAATGGGATGGGACAGCTCCAAAGGATGTAGAAAACATTAACAAATACTTTGAAGCCAAGCTATGTATAGATTTTAAAGCTGAATATATGCGACGTTTTCCAGAGATACAAAGGGAACTGAAAGAAGAAAGACCTGTAATCACTTGGATCAATTCGCAAAAACCACCAGATATATTATGGCATGCTGTTGTTGTTCGTGGTTTTGATGAATTAAACTTTGTTATTTTCAACGACCCATGGGATTGTAAGAGAAAAGCTGAGGAAGTGGGCGTCTTTATTAGCAAATGGGGAACAGAAGCCAAAATGGTAAGACTCTTAATAAGCAAGGAGAAACAGAGTAATTTAGACGAGTATCCGAGAGAGCATCAAATCAATGGGGAATTAACCCATGAGTAATGTAGCTGCCGAACAGACCGCACAGAGGTTTCTATTTGGGCATTATGGAGACTTAATTCTAGCTGATGCTCCCGTGTTTGATGCAACAAAACAGGCATATGTAGCAAATTTAAGGTCAGATTATCCAATAATGACGAAAGATGACAAAACACCAGAAACAAAACTCCACATTCTCAAAGTAGATCATTTAGGCACTATTTGCATCGATAAAGAACTGAAAATCATACCTGAAAAAACAACTTCAAGAGATGAATGTATTGAAAATTTGAAGTTGTTTTTTAATTTGTGGTTGAAGAGAGCAGAAGAGATTATTATTTCATCATCAGCAGAAGCGCTAGTTAATGTCTCTAGGTTCAGACATTACTTTGACCCGATAGAGGCTCTCCTTGTATCTATCTGTGATTATGGCAGAGTCTTCGATAAAGAAATTGAAGCCGCTAGAAGCCCTGAAAGATTGAACAAAATGCGCTTATACTTGGAACTTCTTGAGGGGTTGCAGATTATTCGCAGAAGTGAAGATGGATATGTTGAGGGAAATGCTTTTGTTTCAATTAAAGAATGCCGCCCAGATTGCAATGAGCAAGAATTTAGGAATATTCTCTTAGCGTATATAATCAAGGAAAGATACCCGACGCTTAGGGATGTTTTCAGACTGACAATTCTTGAACCAACAATCCATGTGGATAGTTGCATATATCTTCCAGAAATAGAAGAAGAAAACCCAATTTACAGAACCATTGAATCCATCGGAAACGACTACAAAGAGTACTACAACAAACGCATACCAACCCTTAATTTGAGGCTAAACTTGCGAAGGTTAGAAAACGCAAAAGCTATAGAGCGTGATGGTAATCATTATTTCGGAAACGAGGTATTGTTAAAACAAATGGTAAATATGAAAAAGAACCTTCCACCTATCAGTATGGGATTATTGGTTAAACCATAGAAATTCTATTTCTTCTTAAATTGAATATCTCTATAACTGGTCAGTCCCATAGCTCTTTCAGATTTCTGTTTGATGCGTTTTTCATATTCACCTTCCGTAATAACACCCTTTTCTTCAAGTAATTCCACTAGGGAAGAGAGCATCGTATCAAAGACATCTAGTTCTTCAGCTAAGTCTTTTGTTCTGTCTCTTTTTGATTGTTTTGGCATTATTGTTTTCCTCCTTTTGCTAGGTATCCTTGTTCACTTAAATAAGCGACGACTATATCGCGTACTACTTCGCTGTCGCTGTCGCCTAATGTGCCTTTTAACTCTTTGACGATTTTGAATATTCCTTCTGGCAAGCTAACCAAAATTCTCTTCATGCAACCATTACCTCTATTGGTTTCCTGTCTAGTTCCTTGTGTGTTGCATTATATTTTGTAGCTTCTTTCACTAGGAGGTGCCAATCGTTCTTCATGTTTATTCCAGAAGCTTGCGCAGGAGTCATCTTGATAGTTTGGTGTTTGCGAACATAATTGTAATGGACAACCCAACCTTCAAGAAGGGTTCTGACTGTCTCTTCACCTTTCAAACCTCTTGTTGGCTTGAGCCTATCTTTTAGTGTGCCATGTAATCGTTCTACTGCATTTTGGTTGTGTATGTTTCTTATCCCTACTCTTCTGATTAATTCGGGTCTGCCTTCTTTCTTGAGAGTTCGGAAAACCTTATTGTAACCATCTACATACGCTGGCAAACCATCACAATAAATTGAAACTGGCTTTCTCTTAGCTACCTTAACACTTTTCTCAAATAATTGTATTGCATCTTCAGTGGTCCTAGAAGCCGAAAGGTGACCTGCTACTAGAAATTTGGTTTGTTCGTCTATGATTTCCCAGAACCATTTCTGAACTCCCTTGCATTTGATTGCGGTTTCATCAACATGGTAAACGCCCAAAAGTTGAGGGCTAAGAGTCTCTACATATTTCGAAACTAATGCAGAGTATTTCATTGTCCAATTCATAACGGTAACTTGGCTAACGTGAACTCCGTAAAGCTTCTCAATCTGAGTCTGAATTTTTCTAACGCTCAATCCTTCAAAGTACATATCAATGCTTGAAGAGATAATGCGTGATTCAGTTCTCATTCTCGGAAAGGCTGAACCTTCAAAGAATTTGTGATCACAATCTTTGCAGAGATACCTCTGCTTGCCATTTGTCTTGCCATGCTTGACGATATTTTCAGACTGGCAGTATTTGCATATCATCGGCATCTATCTCGTATATATCCTATAAGCTATATTTAGTATATAAAACTTCCTACGTTAATCGCTGGCGAATGGTTATCCACCGTTAAGAAGATTAGGGAGTTAATACATTTCATAGTTGGGATTTGTATTGAGCGAAAAAAAACGGCTTAGTCCTAAAGAGAGCTTACCCTATATTGTTGCAAAGATCGGACTGAGCAATTTCGAGAGCTTGGCAACAGATTTGCTTGAGAGTAGAAAAGACGGCAAGGCTGTATTCGAAGTTTCAATCTCTAGGTCTATTTCAGGGATCGAAGATGATACAATCACCAACCTCTCCCAGAAATATAATGTGGCTAAAGAAGAAGTGAACAACGCTCTCAGTGCGCTTCATTACTTATTTAAACAATTGTTAACAAACAAACGAGATTCTCTCATAGAGAAGCTGAAACAAGTCGAGAATATAGGTGACAAGGCGAACAGCATCGTCGAAATTGGAGAGAGACTTGATAAGAAATTCCCCGACATTCGTGAACGTTTCTACGTGACGACATTTTGCAAGACTACCTATTACGGAGATATTGATTGGGAAATCGTCTACAAAGTTATTGAACATCCAACCTATCATTTTGAGAAGAAAGAACGCTTTCCAGTTTGCGTGATACGTTTGATCTTGGAGAAACCTATGTCCGTCGTGCGCCCGCTTTACCCTCAAATACGCAAGAATGAGTTCGTATTCGAAGTATCGCCAAGTGATATAGACCATATAATCGCTACATTATCCTCAATAAAGGAAAAAATGGAAGAAGCAAAACGAGAAATAGCCATGGAGGTTCAATAGTGAGCGTAGAATCTACTAAGAGCGATAACCAAATCAAGCGAGTTTATAGAGTAAGAAAAATGACCATTGTTGAGGAAGAAGAAATAATTACCACCGAAATTCAAGAAAATCCTTTTGAAAGTACTCATTCCCAAATCGATGTACATATGACGCCAATTTCTCATATTGAAATAGCCAGTCCATATATCGAAGAGGAGCAAGAATCTGAAGATTTTGAGGAGAGAAAAGAGCTGGCGAAGATTATTGGTCTAACGGAAGTCCCAAAGAAAACGGTAGATGCTATTGATGAAATCTTTGGAATGTTTGACTCTATCATCACAGATAGTCAAGTAGACGTTGTCAAGATGATAAAGGACCTCCGACAAAGGTGCTAGTCTTCGATGGTGTTCGTGTATTTTGATACATGTGTCTGGATTTCAGCTTTTTTGAGCAGAGACATAAATCATCCAAAGGCTGTTGCCGCTTTTGAGAAAGTCAAGCATGGTGACTATACGGTTTTAGTCACCCATCATGTTCTCAGTGAAATTCTGGACTTTTTGAAAAAGGAAGCCGTTGTTTCTTTGAAAGATGAGCGAAAAGCAGAATTATTAACTAGGGAAGGGTATGCAAAATTCTCGATAAGACTACTACGGATGCCAAATGTGGTAATGAAGAACCCAAATGCTCCAATTCGAGACATCTTTCACCGTAGCTTTCTTCTGCTCTTCAAGTACTTGAGAGGAATGTTAAGGCGGGATGATTGCCCAGTCTGTCACTCTGCCTTTAGTTTTGTTCAACCTGACACCATTTTCCTTAGTGATGCATTACACGCTACTTTGGCATGGGCATTGAACTGTGACTTGTTTTTGACTTTCGACAAGGATTTTTCTAAACTTGCTAATGAGCATCTCCTAAGTCCAATGAAAATTGATGTACAATAATTCAAACTTCTGTGTCCTTTAAGTTAACAGTATCCGATTCACGAACGAGTAGCCTAATAAGGAATTTTGAATACTAACAGCGTCTATTGATTTCATGAAGGGAACATGATTCCCATGAGTAGGCTGCCAGAAAAGATGCGAAAGACGTTGGAACGGGTGGTGAACGAACTTAAAGCTAAAGCGAACGTCTACGGTGTGGGTTTGTTCGGAAGCTGGAGCAGAAGCGATGCGACAGAATCCAGCGACGTTGACTTGTTTATTCTTAGCAAGGGCGATTTTGACTACGAATACGTGGAAAGATTGCACTCGAGCGGGTTTTTTGTTGATTTGGATTTTGTTCCAAGGAAATTACTCCATGGTGCAATCCCACCGGAAATAGATCAGAAGCTGTACGAAATGCAAATCCTGTATGACCGTGACTGGCTTCTTACTAACTCGAAACTTATGATGGTAAAGTCCTACGGTTCACCTGAAAGAGTTGACATCAGAACGGAAGCCCATTTAATAAACTCAGACATATACCTAAGCCGCGCTACATCGGCCTTTTCAAGAGAAGATTTCCGTAGCGCATACATCTTCGCAGTAGTAGCCTTAGAAAACGTTCTTGGGATTATCGCTGATATAGCCATGGAACCTTTTTCCAACAGCCATTTCATCGAGCAAATGGAGCGTGCAACAGCAAGGCTGGATATGCCTGGCCTTTTCCATAAGTATTTGGAAATTTCAGGACAGAACAATGTTGAAGGCACAGGAATCAAAGACAAGATAAGACTCTTCAAAACTGCCTGGGAAGAAATAAGCATCACTACCAGAAGCAGCCCGCAAAGGCTCCTATCCTCCCACTTCAAAGTCAGAACCAAGCTAAACTACTACCTAAACCCAGCGTTTCTGCAAGGAGTGATACTACGCACAAGTTCCCTCATTGACTCTGAGAAAATGATCGAAGCATCACACTACTTGACCAGCATATTTCTCGACATCGCCGAAAACTATGCCTGGTTGAAATCGTCAATCGTCAACTTCAAAATCGACTATACAACCCTAATATGCTCCCTGAAAAATCTCGAAGCTAAAAATCCAAAGAACTACAACCGAATATTGGACCTATTAAACCTCAACAATGTTGGGAAAGCTGAAGCCAGCGATACAATAGCGAAAACTCGGGAAGCAGCTCTAGAAATACGAAAGGACAGGAAGGTTTTAATCAAAAACCATTTAATAAAAAGCTAGCCCCAATTGTCTCACAGAATCGAAGCCCGGTGGTGTAGTGGACAAGCATAGCGGGCTTTGGACCCGCCGACGAGAGTTCGAATCTCTCCCGGGCTACCATTACCTAGGTAGCAATTCATACTTTTTCCATGTATTTCTTTGAGCATCTGTTCCTTCAATGCGCTAGTCAGTTGATTCAGTTGGACTTGCTCATGTTGACTTCTGTCGATGATCGTTCTGTGCGGTTGTGTCAGGGCTTCGCGGGTTAGAATCTCTTCAGGATTTAACCCCCATGCCCGAATGATCTCTCTGAGTGCATCAATCTTACTGAGACGTGTCTTCGGCTTTATGCTTAATCCTGAAGCTATGTAGACACCTCTCAGGTATTCGATGCCCTTCATCGTGATATCGTGGTATGTGCTTATAGTATGGCCCATCATGTACTCAATGTAATCCGTTTGTACACCTAGTGCCGCCATTTGTGTTCTGAAGAATTTGCGTATGCTGTGGGCTCTCAGTTCATATCTTCGTCCAAGTGGTCTTCGATCCAACAGTCCTGCCTTGATGTATAGGTTGTGAATCATATGGTGCAATCTTCCTGGAGAGATCGCTTTCGGCTGTCTGCATTGGCTATCTCTTATGAGCGGTGATTCATCATTGATTGTTTCAGGAGGGATTTTCCCTCTGGGGCTGCCTCTTCTTCTAATCTCTATGTATGCTCGAAGGTATTCTGCTGCTTCTTGTCCAAGAAAGGTGTCGTAGTCATGGTACTTGCCTTTCGTTATTTCAGCTTCAACATGTATGTGTATCGGGAAACTCGTTTTTTCCAGATCACGTCTGACGTGCCTGTATCTGAGTCTGGAGAGAGTGCCTGTTCTGAAACCAGCTAGAGCAAGTATCGATATGACAACCTTCTCGCGAATGTCGGCTAAGTCTATCAGATGCTGAAGTTCTTCGGGGGTTGGTGCTCGGTCAGGGTAGACAGACCTCTTTGGAAGACTGTAGGGAAGTTCGAGTTTGAGTCCGCTAGATCTGAATAATGCTTTGACGCCTTTGACGTGGTTGGATACGCTTCCTGGAGCTAGGTCTTCAGCTTGTAGGCATCCAACGAAATCGTCAAGTAGTCTAGTCATTGATGCCAGTGCCTTCGGGTTGGGGTCCTCATCTTCGTCTTGGCAGCTTTGAACTAACTGATCTGGATCATAGTTTGTCCATTTGCAGAATCGGTGTACGCCGTAGATGTATTGGTACAGGGTTGCTGTGCTTCCAGTTCGGTGACGTAGAAGATGCTTTGCGAGTTCCAGGGTGCTTCTGTTTCCGAACGTGAAGGCGACAAGACTAGGCATTTTCCATGACAGACTGTTGATGACATATTGCTGCAGTTTTTCATCAGCTGCGTTCTTTGTCTCTGGCAGAATTAGTGTCAACGGCTTGTTTAGCTTGTAGCCTCGGGGGCTGTGAGTCACTGTTACGGTTGTTGTCAGGTCTTTCCAATCTCCTTTTGTTGTTTAGGCCGAATTTTTCGCCGCATTTGGGTGTGCGGACGCATATTCGACATATTTTGATTATGTGCCGACCCAGATAATAAGTGGTCTCCGTTGGAAGGGATTAGATGATGTTGAAAAAGGATGTTTTCGATCTCCAGAATGTCTGATTTTAGTAGGCATAAGCCTGATTCTGGCTGGACTTTGTTTCCTCCAAAAGGGGGAACACACCTGTCCCAGACAATCAATACTGCTTCAGCGTTCTCCTTGCAAACCCACCCTACACATTCACGAATGGCAGGTTGTATACGCTGTGATTGTCTGTTCCTGAAAAGCACATGATCTCTGTAACGGGCGTGCACAAGTGTGCCAGGTTTCATCTTGAACTCACTGCTTCCCATTACCTTCAGGCTCTATGCGACTCTCCCGGCTCACACGAAAGTATTCTTGAGCACACGTTTCGCAAATAGGTATACTGTATTGGTTCTTCGTCTTTGCAGTCCTTCCAGTCAGTGATAGTCTACCGCAAACACCACAGCTCTTCTCATACGAGTCCACCAGTAACGTCATTTGCACGTCCATTATGTCGCCCAGTGTCACTACGTTACTGATGTTAGAGATTCTGGTAGGGTTGGCTTGCTGTTCCTCAGAAACCCTTTCACTCACTACTTTGTTCTCCACTGCCCCTTCAAGAATCGGTAACATCGGTAACTCAGTAACAAGTGAGTATCCATACTTCTTGACCACTCTGAAGACCTTCCGAGGGTCAAATTCATACACTTTTATCGTTCGTTCACCTTTCCTGCATGTCCTGCTTCTTCCATCTAGAACCTCTCTCAAACGACGCCCAACCATCTGCTTCGTGACCTTGCCGAAATCAGCGGTATAGATTGCATTCAGCCTGTACGTGTCTGTCTTTCCCTCGAGATCGGCACTTAGTCTTACCCATGCATTTTCGAAGGGAAGAGTGAGCAGGGCCTTCCCGTTAGGTTCTTCGGTTTCGTTCAGAAGCTGGCAAACTGTCTTCACGATATGTCCATCTAGCGTCTCTTGTATGTCGCTTAACCTTTCTTCCTTTTGTTTCACTGCAAATCTGAGAAGTGTTTCAAAGATCGATAATCCACGAGCAATTTGCAGAAGTGGTTTCCATAGTTCCTTAAGTCTTCCAGAAAGTGCTGACAGCGGCTGGATAAGTGGGAATGACTTTGTTTGTAGTCGCCACTTCAACAGCATGTTGCGAAGAATTCTAATGGTTTCTTTGTCTTCCTCTGTTGCGTCTGTCCAGTCCTTCTTTGGGGAGCCCTGAACCATCTGGATCAGAATGAACCTTTCTCTGAAACCCTTCGTCATCGGAGCTTGTTCGCCAGCGCATGCCTTAAAGCAAAATGGATAGTAATAGTCTATCCTGCGGCCGCGTAAGCTTGTTTCAGTCAGTGTGATTCGTGGAACTCTTGCTCCCCTCTTATAGCCTGCCTTGTATATCTTGAGTTTCTCCAGATCTTTATCGACGCCTTGTATCTCGTCTTCGAGTATACACCCTGTCGAGTCTTCATCTTCAATGTAGCTATACAGGTCTGCACTCGGGATACTAACTCCACACAGAGGGCGGCAACAGAGTACACTCAACAGGAGCAGAACGGTAGACTTGCCGCTTTCGTTGTCACCGCAAAAGTATAGATAGGGAACAGTTGACATTTTGTCCTGCTGATAGGTCAATAAAACGCACATAGAAAGAACATCCTTGTAAATAGGGTCCACGTCGACAAAAGTATCGAAAATGTTGCGAATCGCTCTGAAGATAATCTCTAGTGAGGGTAGGGGGTCTGTGAAGTAGCCATATGGTTCATACGGGATCTGTCGCTTGTTCTTCGGCACATATGTTTGTCCACTAAAGGTCACACTCTCTTTGACTACATACCCTGTTTTGGTTTTGACCAGGAATCCAGGCTTCCCATTGTGGTAGATTGATTCGAAATATCCATCATCGCAAATGCCTGAATCCTTACACTCGCATCCGTCTTTTCCACATTGTTCTGGCCTCTCCATCAATCTCACCCTGAGCATTTGTATATGATTCAATCAGACTAAGAATGGGGATTTTCAGCTTCCTTAGAAGCACGCACTCTGATTCAAGCCAGTCTGGCGTTGACTTCTATTGGGGAGCCGTAGAGGGCGATGATTTCCCGACCTTCGATGGTGAGATTGACCTTTTTGACCTTCACTTGTTTTCCGACCCAACTTTGTCCGTTCTCGCCGTATACTTGGAACAGTGTTCGCCATGTTGTGAGATTTAGTCTCCACATGAACAGTTTGTCAGGCTCTCTCAAACTCACCAAGGGAAGAATCAGTTCAGGCTTCTGAGAGGATGTGAAGGGATTCGTCGTTGGTTGGGCTAGTATTGTTATGGCGTCGCCGTCGTTGACATCTTTTGATCTGAGCCATTCCGGTGGTTTCAGCACTTTTACCAACATATCCACCTCCTTGCGTCCACCAGTAGCGCGCTATTTGTCGAAGGAAACCCAGAAGAGGGCGACTGTTTTCAGGACATGTGTTTCTGCGTCTTTCTCTTTTGTTAGCTCATCGTAGCAACTGCTGCACAGTGGTACCATTTCCGTATGACCGCTTGGATACAGTCTACTGCCGTAGCGGTTCGTACTGCGGTTGAGTTGTTTGCCATAGCTGTGACATATGATACGAGATGTCGTTACGATACTTGTTGCGTTCAATTTCCACATCACCTAAATCATGGTCAACAAGAGTTAAGAGCCGGTCTTTGCAATACGGACTGTGTATCGATTTTGTCCAATGGTAAAAGAATGAGTTTTGAGGAAGCGGTTCGGACAATTCTTGAGAAAAATCCAGGGCTGCGAGCCAAATACTTAATTGAAGAATTGCGTCAGAAGACAGGTCTAAGCCGAAGTACAATATACGCGCAACTACGTTCTCTCGAGATAAAGAACCAGATTAACATAGACAAGTGCAAATACCACTGGGGAGGACTTAGAGCTTCGAATGAAGACAGAGCTATGCTTGAGCACTCTCGAAAGCTGATTTCTGGGCTGGAAGCAATTCTACTCGAGGACAGAGTGGGTTGGTTGAGCGAATGGCACGAGTCGAGATATACTTTCAAGATTGAGAATGAAGGGATCAAAGTCAAAGAGTTTGCCGAAGAGCATCTCATATCTCCAGAGTATGAGAGCATTTATGGGCTCTTGTCTGCTCATCGAGAAGTGAATAATAAAATTGTGCGAGATCATGAAGAAGGGAGGATTTCTGATCGGGTCTTCGACATGGTGACAAAATGTGTAACCAAAATGAATGAAGATACGCTAACTAGTGAAGAAGAAGCTGAAGTGAAGAAGATCGTGAATCTTAAACTGGATTCTTACTCAGAGCTAGTAGAAGCTATTCGCCTGCTTGAGAGGAAAATAGAACACGGTCAACCTCTAAAAGGCAAATGTCAACTGTGTTCTTAGGCGTTCTAGTCTAGGCCAGAAAAATCCAAATGATATTTTGTTTTCTCCCCCTACCAATTCATTGTATGTATTCTTGATTTTGCACCCAACCTGGTGGCGAATGATGAATTTGAACAATAGATACATATTGTTTCGTGCAAAGGATCTAGTCATACGCACATACGATGGCTTCATTTCATAAACGTGCGCTGAGGAAAAAGGGGGAAAACGAGGGTCACTCGTTTCTAGCGCGCGCTACTAGCAAACTTATAGAACAAAGTTCTGTTTCCTTCGTAGGAAAGAGAAGGGATAGAGCACTGCACGTTTTCCGAGCGCACGAATATTTGCAAACCTCTGCCAACAGTCTTCATATAGAGCGTGCTCATCCTAAACCCAAAAGGTGAGTAGAAAGAGAATAATAGTAATCTCAAGAGTTATTTGTATCATGATATTGGATTCAGAGACTTCTCAGTTTATCAATCGGCTGGTTTCACATGTGAGAAATGAACGTATTTTTGAGTCTGTAGCAGAAGAATTGAAAAGAAACGAGTCAAGATACAAAGGAAGATGGGACACTCCAGCAAGGAGAATATTCGGGCCCGTCTTGAGAGAGGTTTTTCGACAATCATTTCCCAAAGAAGACGACAGAACTTCTGTTTATGTTGAGGGCGAGGAATTCCCAAATCGTGGGAAAAACCCCGTAAACTCTTCGGATCAGCGGGAGTATACCCAGACCTTGCAATCATAAACCCGCGAAAAATTGCTATAGAATTGGACCATTCGGAAAGGGGTCAGGACTTAAGATGGCTCTCGCTAAAGCGTCTTTCAACGTTCTCAGCGGTTCTTGGCAATATTGTTTCATATTATTCTTCAATCAGAATGGAAACTTATCTCTACATGGAGACAAAGAGAAAGAAATCTGCAAGATTTATGAAGAGCAATTTCACACACGCATCTTTTTGTTCTCGTAAGAAGAGCGCGCGTGGCACTAGTTTGCAAACGTGACTTTGCACAAGTTTTAAGAATAGAAAATGTTGGGCTATAAAGAATAGAGTAGAATGAGAAAAGCTCTCCTTATCTTATTACTCTTGGTCTTTTCAACCTTCAAGACTGCGAGTCCTGAATCTTCTCCGAAGGACAGGATAAAGGTCGGCGTGTTCTACTATCCTTGGTATGTGAAAGGTTATCAAAATGGGCATTGGAGTGGGGATCCAAAAGAAGCTGATCCTAATTTGACTGCCACTTGGTGGACAGTTGTTGATAGGCCTGCGTTAGATTGGTACGCCTCTAATGATACTAGCGTGATAAGGCGCCATCTGGACTGGTTTGCGTATGCTCATATTGATTTCGGCATAATATCATGGTGGGGACCCTACCATCACGCACCTGTGTATGACGACGATTGGGTGAAGGCCATATTTGACGAGACGAGAAACTATGCTCCTTGGTTCAGATGGGTTATCTTGATAGAACCTTGCTACAGCGTGTCCAGTCAGCACCTCGAGGTTCTAGATCAGTTTCGTAATTACACTTACGACAATTACGTAAAAGAATACCGTGATGTTTGGTTGAATGAGACGAACACTGGTAAGCCTTTCTTGTTTTGGACGTACGTTGATGACTTCAACAACGATACGGTGCGCTCTGAGGCAACAAACGACACTAGGCTTGAAACCAAGCTCCTCGGCCAGTTTCTGCCTGGACAAAAAGACCGCGAGGATAACATAGATTGGTACACGTGGAGCTTATTTTGGGGGTTGAACAACACTCCACCATTTCCACCCAAGAATGGCTCTATGTGCGTGATGCCAAGATACGACGAAACAAGACTCGATCCGAACAATGAAACTGGTTATGAAGGCAGGATGAATCGTACCATCTGCTGTGATCCCCGCTTAGACGGTTCAGCTGAGGGAAACGAGATTCCGATAGGCAATGTGCCATTGTACGATCAGCAGTGGAATGAAGTATTGTCAAACGTCTCCGCAGCGAATCTAGATTATGTCTTGATTGCCACTTGGAATGATTTCACAGAGAGAACGCAGATAGAACCTTGCTACGATTTAACGTCCGCCTACATAGGAAATACGACCTACCTGCTCGACAGAACCAAATATTGGATCCAGCAATTGAACGCTGCCGTTCCAAATCACGTGCTAAACATTACGAACGTGAAGTGGCAACCCAACGCGTCCGTACCGCCGAGTCAGGATGTAGAAGTTAACGCAACCGTAACAGATTCTGCTCATAATATCGAGAATGTTTGGCTGCGCTATACCACGAACGCGACCACACAGTGGAATTACACAGCGATGAATCTCTCATCACCAAACGTTTATGATGGAACAATCCCACCGCAGCAACCGAACACATTAGTGAATTTCACAGTAATAGCTTGTGACAATGCAAGCAACTGCCTGATCGATGATAAAAACGGAGAATACTACGGTTACATTGTGGCCCCTGAGTTTTCGCTACTTCCTATTATAATGTTTTTCAGTGTAGCGACACTTGTGGTAGTGATATGCACGAGGAAACGCGCGCTTTTTTAAAGGGATTTCATTTTTTGACTTAATTTCTGGTATATCTGGCTAACTCATCTGATACGAGGTTGCATCTTCTTCAGATGTTATGCTATATTTTAGACTTCTGAGGCTTAGATTTGTATTCTAGTAGGATATTGCATTTGATACACACAATACGCTTCGATGCCGACCCTATGCATAGAAATTAGTTTCACAAGACTTAAATGCTGAAAGGAAACAACTTGATTTGTTCAAAGAAGAGGAGAAGCAGAATGAAGAGAGTATTTTCGGCAATAATGGTATGTCTACTATGTCTATCAATGTTCACAATATTTGCGCCAAAGGCAAGTGCTTCAGATTCCCTTGTAGGTTATTGGAAGTTTGATGAAGGTTCAGGAAATATAGCCTATGACTCTTCGGGAAATGGAAATGATGGAACCATATATACAGCGACTTGGGTTGACGGTAAGGTTGGCAAGGCTTTGGGGTTCAATGGAATAGACAGTTATGTCTCTATTCCTGATTCTTCCAGTTTGGATATCTCTGGAAATCAAATGTCCGTAGAGTTCTGGGTGAAATTCGACAGTCTTATTGACGGCTCTTCTCCCTATATGAAATTTTATGATAAGGGCAACGCATACAACAGTGCGATGCTAGAGACAGGGAACATTAGGTTCACTTTTTGGGTCGCAGGTGATAGTAGCGCCAACCTTGATTCGAGCAGAACTTCGTGGCTGGCAGGAACATGGTATCACATAGCTGAAGTCTATGATGGCAACGTGATGAGTATCTACGTTAACGGTGCATTAGACAATTCAATGCCTATGACGGGCAACATAGCTAGTACGACATATCCTATTGCCCTTGGCGCTTACACTCTTGGAGGTCAGTATTTCCTTCATGGTGCGATGGATGAGTTCAAAATTTACGATTATGGAAGGACGTCACAGGATATACTGGACGACTACAATTCCGTCTCTCAAGGTCCTGTTGGATACTGGAAGTTTGATGAAGGAAGCGGAAACATTGCCTACGATTCAGCGGGAACAAATGATGGAATAATTCGTGGAGTACCATCCTGGACGACAGGAATTGTTGGAGGGGCACTGAGATTTGACGGAGCACAGAATGACTATGTTGCCATGAGTTCACAACTTGGCGTAACTGACGCCATGACAGTTGAGGCATGGGTATATCCAGAATTTGACCCAACAAATCCAGCCGAATATCCTCAACCATTTGGAGACGCTGGTCGAACAATCATCAGGAAGTCATCTTGCGGGGATGATACGTTTGAATTGGGATTCTATTCAGGCTTCTATTTTGATCACACGAATCCTGTGCCCTACATTTCAGGCGGGTTTATCTATCAAGGAGGAGGTGCCGTCAGTCTCGAACCCGTTTGGATTCCTGGTCTAATCTCTGAGGGGCACTGGTATCATATCGTCATCACGTTCAACAGAAACGACTATGCCCGACTCTATGTGGACGGTGTAGAAAAGATGGCGGTGCCTACCGAAGACAGACCGTTGAGTACGAGTTCTAGACATTTGACGATAGGCCAAGAAGCCGATACCGTTGGAGGCGATCCGCTTGATACGCCGGACAATCCTCAAACATGGATAGGAAAGATAGACGAAGCCAAAATCTACAACTACGCAAGAAGTGCTGACGACATAAACCAAGACTATCAATCCATTTCATGTCCAGTCGGTTATTGGAAGTTTGATGAAGGATCAGGCAACGTTGCACATGACTTTTCAGGAAACGGAAATGACGGTGCTATCTACGCCGGAAGCTTTGTCGAAGGTAAGATTGGATATGCGATGAATTTCGATGGGTCAAGCCAATATGTGTGCGTGGCTAATTCGGCCAGCCTGACCATGACAAGGCAGATTACGGTTTCAGCTTGGGTTAAGAGTGCTGGAATTGTGAAGACAGACACGATTGTTCGCAAGGGGAACGGCTATTCTTTGTATCTAGAAGGGGGTCATGGAAACGTACCGGAAGTAGCGATATTTCAGGGAGGAGTAGGTAAATTCGTTTCTGGAACAACCATCATGACTCCTGGACTTTGGCATCACGTCGCTGGAACGTTTGACGGCACAAACCTGAAAATATACGTCAACGGAATTCTCGAAGGCAGTTTAACAACCCCTGGGGGAATAGATAATCAGCCAACGTTGGAGGGAAATCTCAACCTAATCATTGCTGCGAATTCAGGTCTGGGCGATTTCTTTAATGGAATAATAGATGAAGTCAAGATCTACAACTATGCTAGAACGGCCCAAGATATATTGAATGACTATAATTCTGCTTTTGTTTCTCTTCCTTGGAAGGACGACTTCAACTACAACACTCGAAATGAAATGAAAGCGGCTGGATGGAGAATCGACGAGACAAGCCCGGGATGGATGACACTGGGTTCGAGTGTAGCAAGATTCGACAATGACGGATCGAGCGGTTCTAGTGCCTACTTCCTCGATCACTTCCCAGTTGGCATCAATGATTTTTCAGTCGAAGCCAAGAGCAGATGGGTCGGCAGATCAGTTGGAGACAATGGTAACGTATATGTCATCACTGAGAGACACTCGTACGCATGGGCTGGAGACGGATACTATCCAGACTACATGTTCGTTAGAGATGGAGTCGTGGTTATGCGCTTTGCTGGCTACACTCCAACACTAAACCAATGGACAATTTTCAGATTAGAGAAAATAGGAAACACCATTTACTTATACCAAGATAACCAACTGGAGAAGACTTACATTGAAACTGACGCAGCTCCAGACGAGATCACTGGAGTAGGAATAGGTGCGGGCTGGGCATCAACAATGGAATACGACTACATATTTGTGGCTCACCGCACACGCTTCTCTCCAACAAGTGATGGCTACCAGTTTGATAATAGCGCGCTTTCAAAGGTAACTGTTAGCTTTCAAAGCGCATATGCAGCAATAAAGTCGGCACAATGGGTTCCCCCAACCACAGACGAACTCACCCTGTCTTTATTGGCATGGCTTTCTCTAATCGTTCAAAACCAAATCAGTTTTGGCAATTGCTTTGGGATGTCGTATACTGCAAAGTACTATTACGAAAATCCATCAGCGCTCTCAGCAAAATATCCTGGCTATCAGAATCTACACGCACTCAGCATGGTGACTGCCTCTCCAGAGGTAATTGCAAATCAGTTTCCAGGGCAAGAAATGATTCCACCGTTTTTGTTCAACGCCATACTTACGTACTTCGGATACAAGTCACTGAATGATGATATGCAATGGTTGATGAACCAGATTGACAATTATCACGTGGTTCAACTATACGTATTCAACCCAGTGTTCCTTCACTCTGTGTTGGTGTACGACTTCGTAAACTCACCAAATGCTCTAGTTCTTAAAGTTTACAACCCCAATGAACACGATTCGACCGATTACATCTACCTTGTGAAAGACCAAAGCGGCAATTTCGCGCTCTATGACACAGGAACCTCTAACGACTTGGTACACATGTATCACCTAACGGACATAGGCTGTGGTGAACATGATAGCGTAGATTGGAATATCATTGATAAACTCGAACATGACGCGCGTGTTCTAGACTTTATTTGGAATTTTGCGAAATCTGCTGGCCAAAGCTTCTTGGGTTTCATGGGAAGATCACCAATCAATATTCTGGTTACAGACCCAAATGGCAGGCAAGTGGGATATGACACGACGAGGCAATTGATAGTCAACGACATTGAGGGGGCATTCTACTCAGGGAATGGAACAGAGCCTCAGATACTAATGATACCTGATCAGATTAATGGCATCTACAGTATCACGGTTGTTGGAACAGCAACTGGGAACTACACATTTGCCGTTGAATACGTTAACGCCACACAGACCGTAACGCAATCCTTCAACGGGACAATTTCTCCGCAAGAGAAACAGACTCTTGTGGCATCAATTTCAGGGACAAACCTAGCCTCCTATAGATGCGCACAAATGGACATTGATCCTAACGTCTTGAACTTGTGCAACAAAGGCCGTTGGATTACCACTTACATTGAGCTTGGCAAGAGCTTCAACATGCAAAACGTCAATGTCTCCTCAATCAGGCTAAATGGAACTATTCCAGTCGCCTTTTCGGCGCCAGTGGCAATTGGGGACTATGACAATGATGGAATCCCAGACTTGATGGTGAGATTCGACAGAACAGCCGTTTCAGGATATATCCTTTCCAAGGGTGTAAAGTACGGCAATGTGACGTTGACTGTGACTGGGCAGCTTAATGATGGAACAGAGTTCATGGGAAGCAATGTCATCAAGGTCAGAATGCCCGGAGATGTGAATTGTGACGGCAGAGTGGACGTGACCGACGTGATGCTGATGGCGATGGCGATGTGCTCCTATCCTGGGCATCCCAGATGGAATCCCATGGCAGATGTCAACGAGGACGGAAAAGTAAACCTTACAGACTTTTTCATAGTATGCTTAAACTTCGGAAAGAAATATACGTAGAAGCCCAACACTCCAATCTCCCTTTTTCTCGAACTTCCGTTTTCCACCTTTGTTCAAGGGGAGCGCAGAGGACGTGGAAAAGCGCGCCAAGGACTTCGCACGGTTTTTTTTGACTACACTTTTTCTTGCAACCTGAAATTTGAGACCTCTCAGAGCGATTTTGAAAAGAACATCAATTGCTCCAGATTATTTAGTCCATTTCCAGCAATCAAAACAAGAGGGAAAATCAGGTTTCCACAACGACCTTGCCTGAAGGCTGCACAGCAGCATCGTGACCACCTTGCGCTAACAGGTCAGGCAGTTCTTGTTCCGACACGATACGCGCACGCTCTAGTTCAGAGGTGAGCATATTTGCAGATTAAATCTTCAGCCCACTTTCGCACGGAGTTGTTCTCATCGAAGGAAAATTCCTGCCCTATGCAGGGGGATTTGAAGTAGCCAGCCCTCCATTTCGGGATATGACTTATCTTGCTCAATCTTCGCGGGTGCACAGTTTTTGGGAAGGGTAAGTCCCAGCGTGACATGGAATAGCCTGGTTTGGTAAGTGTGAGCCTGACCTTCTCGGTCTCCTCTGCCTTCTGGTCATATCGGAATGTGCCCCATCCTGGGATTTTGCGATCCATTCTCCGATCGAGTTTGAGCTCTTTCCTAGCTATGTACATAACATTAGGCGAGTAATCCGGGTCGCCTTTAGCCCTGATATGAGGATGATTGTTTAGCCAAGGAGGTATCTGATCGCTGTCAGTCTTGTCAACATCAAGCTTTCTATCAATCTGAAGGTAGCCGAAAAGCACATGTTTTTTTTGGCCAGCTTCGTCCTCACAGTCCCACCTGATTCCTGCTTTTCCATCCAACTTCGTCCTTTGGAACCAGCCGAAGAAAAGAAACAGATCATTTTTTCCAATGCCTTCATGTCGGAAACCTTCAGCAAAATCGCCGTTTATGCCTATTGTGCCTCTCCAATCTTGTGATTGGCGGGTTCTCAGTCCCAACGATTCCTGACGCAAATCGGGATCAAGATGTGCTCGACTTTTACTGAACGTGTATTTGCGTTTCTGGTATTTGTATTGATTTTTTCCTAGACTTTTCATCAGCTGGAGAAAAGAGTTTTGGCGTTTTGTTCTGCTATCGAAGTATTGAAGGTCAGAGTATGGTGGCCCATAGTTCTTGTCCGCAGGGATCGGTACAGAAATCATCGTCCCATCAGGAAGTATGGGGCTGGGAGTCCCGCCATATGTTGTATCAAACCCTTTCCGACTAAACACCACTTTCATATGTCAGCAAAAGAAATGAGCCAGATTAAAGTTTTTCTGGGGACTCACGCGCGCGCTATTGACTTAGTGTTTTCTCAAAGTGTTTTCCAAAGAAGTCTGCAAAGGCGATTATTTCGTCGGCCAAAAGGTCGATATCAGGTAGTTCAGAACCAGCAACACCTAAGCATTCAGAAAAAGCTGTTCGGTCATCAGGCTCAAAGACAATTTCGGGTCTGTCAATTAGAAACTTTGTGATTTCGAAGATATTATCGTCTACCTTTTTCAATTCAAGATACTTGCATTCGTACTTCGATTTCAGCTTCTTCAAAGTCTGCCATGATTTCTGTAAGTCTCTACCCCATCCCACGCGCAGTAGGGTTATATTCCCACGCGAAGAGGATTTGATCCCTCCCATGAAAGGCAAACCATGAACAATCAGCTTATCGCGAGGAAGTTTCAGGCTTCTATCAAACCAGTCCGTTTTCTTCCTGACATGGTCAGCGTATTCCTCGTCAGGCTTGAAAGGGATGTTTTCCAACCTGACAAGAAAATCCTTCTGTTTATGAAAACTCATGGGAAGCTTACTCTCAAGAAATAATCTAGCCAAATATGCAAGCTTGTCCATTAGAATTCTCGAGTAAATCAGAAAATCGTAGTAATCTATACGCAAGTATGTGGTTTCTTGCATGCGCCTGAGCAAAATGGAATCATCCTCAGTTGTGAAAAAAGGTCCCTTTTCGTTATCTTCCATTCGTTTCCTGGCAATAGAAATGTAGTCATTATACGAGGCATAGTCGATAGTCAGTCGTTGCCATATGGCCGATAGAAACCCGTAAAATCTGCGACAATCTTGAACTGCCAAAGACAAGGACTGGGCATGAGATCCTGGAAGTTTGGCAATATCCAGCTGAAGTCTTTCTAGAGGTTCACCCCATTCCTTGTTCGGAAGTCTAATTTCTGCCATCATGCACTGCCAATATTGTTCTAGAAGTTACGTGGTTTAAATTCCTAACGAATGAGCGAGAATTCAGCATCGCGCGCGTAGCTTCATTCATATTTTGATAGGAGATATTCTCCGAGAATCCACAGGCATTGCATGAATATACCCGCAATGAGAAAAGTGGAGGCTTCATTAGTTTGGCCAGCGAGCGCCAGAAGACCAGCAACAGCTATCGCGATGCTAGGCGGATTCTTTGCAAATATTTTTACAATCGCTTCGATCATACGACAACACCTCCCTTACGGACCTTTTACTATGACCTAACAATAGCAGAAGTGAGATTAAAATAACACTATGTTACTAAATAACATCATGCAAACATCAAAAATCGATGCAATACTCTCAGCGTGGAAAGGCGAGGGGGACACTCTTCGCTATAAACAGATAAAGCAATACGTGGTGCACAAGGGTGTAATAAAGGAAACAAATAATCGCTCGTTATCAAGGTGGTTGAAAAACCTTGTCAAAGATGATCTTTTGGAGAAAACCGAAAAAGGTTATACTCTGAAAAAACGACCCAAGGTATACCAAGTGTTCGACTATTTGAACGAATTGAGACAAAAATACGGTGACTATATTTACGAAGGCGAAATAGGGGGAATGATCTCTCATCTTTGCGCTCTCACTTACTTGAATTTTGATGAAACGCTAATAAAAACAGAAGAAGAACGAATAGCGTTCAGCATGCTATCAATTAGGATAGGTAAACTGTTCTGGACATTATACGAATTAAAAAATGCAATATTGAAAAGGCGCTGTGGTTTGGCACAGCTGAAGCTTCCGGACGAAGTTATCCGTGAATCCTTCTTCGGACTTCTAGATAGAAGCATTGGAGAACATCATGCAACCGAAGAAATTGTCAGAGACCACTCACGTCGTCTCACTCAGGCACTGAAAAAGGATTTTGACCGTATATGGGAGATCAATCGCCCACGAGGTGAAGATATGACTGATCTTCTTGAGCACGAACTCTTTTTTGACAGAATTGAAAAGGACACCAAAGGTTACAGGAAACATCTAAAGAAAACGGCATCAATAGACTTGGATAAGTATACCACAGAGGAGCTTGTTGAGAAATTTGCCCAAATAAGCGAGTGGATAGATAAAAATCACGAAAAGGAAATGCAAGAGCACCATTCCTTCGCTTACACCGCTAGGGAATCTGAACTTGAATCCAATTATCGAACAGCAATTCTAACGAAGGTTGCTGAAGGAATCAATGCATTACGAACAAGCACTGAAGATTTCGCTGTAATTATCACAAGGCACCCTGCAACCATGAACGAATACTATACCCCGGAGCATGTTCTACACGAGGCAATTGAGTGGGCGCGTAAACCACCTGAAGACGGATGGGAAAAAGACATCTGGCAAGAAATCCATGATGAAGAGAAGACATTTGAGGGAATGGTTGCGGAACGACTAATCACGTTTGGGCGTTTTCCTGCTAGAACATATGCAAGAATGAGACCGTTCCCATGGTTGAGAAGGGATCTGTCAGGATGTGGCGATTTTGGGACAATTTTAAAACTCTATTCAAAGAAACGGAAAAAGCATCTTCAGGATCAGAAAAAAGCCATGTTGGCTTTCGAGGAAAAATCATAGGACGACTTCAGCCAGCAAACAACTGAACAACGCCACTTCCTTCTCTCGCGCGCGCTAAGTGAACGCGAAGAAAAAGGGAGGAGATTGTGGTTTCCCGCGAGGCTAAGAAAGTATAAATTCTTGCCTAGGCGCTGGTTTCTCCCGGGCTACCATTCCATGTGTTTGAGAATACTTCCCCTCTTTTCTTTGCCGTGATCAGTAGCTTTCCTACTCAATCGCCCAGAGATTGTCTCCTCGACGGTTTGATTTCAATCTTAGACGTTATGTGGAAGAGGGTAGAGATGTCTACACTAAGAAGCAGCGTCGGGCTTTTCGGCGCTTGATGAGCGGCTTGACTGTTGGCAAGAGCCGTCGTGAGAGATTGAGGTTTATGACTCTTACTAGCTCGCCTGAGTCGATAGGTCGGAATCTTAATGCTGATTTTAGAGCGTTGAAGATGCGTATTCTTCGCAAGTATGGTTTCAAAATGAAGTATTGGAAGATCCGAACAAACGAGGGCAATGGAGTATTGCATATTGTTTTTCGAGGAAGATACATACCGCAAAGGTGGCTTAGTGCGCAATGGGCCGACATACACAAGTCACCTGTTGTAGATATCAGATCGTTGTATGAAACCAGAAAGGGTTTGACTGGCATTGTTTTCTATCTCGTTGGCAACTATCTGGCGAAGCAGAGTTTTGAGCGCATGAGTTGGGGTTACAGTTGGGTTTTCCCTGCATTTGTAAGGTCTTGGAAGCGTCTAATTGAGAAGTACAGCTTCAAACAAGCATTGTTATTGTGGAAATGCTTGTTTTGTAGTCCATTTGTCGTCACGCGTGAAGTGCGGTTGACCAAGTTCTTGCCTGCGTACAAACACACGAGTGAGAAGAGTCTGCCATGGGGTGCTCTATTCTGCACTTCTGTCATACAGTAGAGGCTCTGCGCGCGCTAGGTTAAAGCTCTATTCGAACTGGAAAAAGAAAGGGAAGGTAACTTTGTAGTGTTTCTACGCTTTGGCTTCAACTATCTTGGCAATCGGGGCGTTTTTCTTTACTGATTCGATGCCGTTGACGCATGCTTCTTTTGAGGAGTAGCCTTCGCTTACTGCAATTATCTCTCCATTGGCTGCTAGCAGATGGAATCTGAATTTTCCGGCTTTGTCTTTGAACCATTCAAATTTGGGTTCTGGCAAAGATGTCACCTGCTGACAGTTATCTGTCCAATTGACAGAAAAGGTTTTCGTCGCACAAACCTACTAGCGCGCGGTTCTTGATTTAATAGCTAGTTACAAAACTGTACGGCGCGCTCCCAGTCAATATTCACTTTAACTTCATGCGCGAGTAGTCTTTTTCTATCAGTGTTGAACAATGTATTCTGATGATTGGAATGGAGCAGAAAAATCGTCAATATGGAATATGTGGTGTTTATTGTGGTCAGTGTCCAAGTGGGAATGGTAGAGTGAAAATGATAGCTGGAGAGTTGAAGAGACTTGTCGATACAACCCGCTACGAATGGGTTTCCCAAGTGGTGAAAACATTTAGCTTTGACGAATTCAGAAGAGGCTTAGAATGGCTTTCTGATTCGCAGTGTCCAATGTGTCTAAACGGCGGAGGAGCGCCATGCGAGAATAGAAAATGCGCTCCCGCAAAGGGATTGCAAAGTTGCCTTCTATGTAATGACTATCTAACCTGCGAGAACACCGAGTATCAGAGGGACGTGTATCCCTTTGTCAAAGAGGCTTACAGCCGCGTCAAAGAAGTAGGGTTCGAGAAACACCTTGAAGAAGAACAAGAGAGAACCAAGGCAGGCGTAACCTTGATGGGCCATTTGGAACGACGATTCTGCAAGACCATCAAACTAGAAGACAAATAGTGTACTGGCGCACGTTCTCTTGTTTTCCAAATCGGAAGTGTGTCCTTAAATGGGCCATTGTGCCTTAAGATTTATTAGTGTTACATGAATCCGATGCAGGTAATGGCAAAAGGCCTTGCTCGGATCGTTGGGAGTTTGGCGAGAGCCAAACAACATTCAGGGCATTCTTCTGTCTTCGTATCTATTGCAGCGTTCATTCAGTTCTTGACCTATAACACAATTCCCACTTTTCTTCACTTGGAAGTGCGCGAGAAACCGACCTTCCACGCGATTCCCTTTTTCTCTAGGGAGAAACACACAGGGCGGGGTTGGTGTCTCGCACTTCTTGTTTCTGTCAAAACGATCCACAGATCGTTTCCTCGGTGCGCCGTCGTCACTTCACTTGATAGTTAGTTACAAAACTGTACGCGGATTTTATTGAGCTCGCGTTTATTCATAAAAAAAGAAAATGATGGGGATTTGTGCGTTTGTAAGTGATTTTCCGTTCTCACTTCTTTACGGGCTTTTTCTTCTTTCCTTTTGCGGCTTTGGGCACTATTTTGGCCTCAAACACAATTATCGCGTTTTTTTATTTTAAATTTGTGGTTGGTTGCAAAACTGTAGGCTGATTTTTGTTTGGTTGTGAGGTTTCAGGTATCTTGTCGAATAGTATTTGTGTGAAGTGTACTATGTTGCGTTCTATCATGTTGAGGGATGCGTGAGCGTTTTCGTTTGAGTCTTTGCAGCTCTGAAGAAGCCATGTTTTGAAGAGGTCGTAGAATCTGCTGGTGAATAGGTATTGTGGGCTGTTTTCGTAACTCTTTTTCGGTTCAAGGATACACTGAACTGCAAGCTTGAGTCGGTAGAGGCCGGCAAGTGTAAGGATATTCGTTACGTACATTGTTTGTTCGTCCATGGGAAAGGACTTGAAACGCTTTTTGTTCTCCAGAGTGTGCAATATCTCTCTGGTCTCGAAGCTTTGCCTAAGGTTCTCAAATCTCTGCCAGTCTACCTTGTAGGAAACGTTCTGTTTTCCGGTCTTTTGCCGGCGCGCGCTAGCATGTGTAACGGCAACTCCTGGGCTACCAACAAAACAGTTATGATTTGCTTTCGTTATGTATTGACAGACTTGTCCGTCTAATAAGAATCTGCAGTTTCGCAATGCCAGCGGAAATTTGCCTGTTCTGGAGAGCGCGTGCGGTGCCTTGGTTTACAGAAGCAGAAGTCCGAGTGCAAGGCCTATCAAGAATGCGACGGAAGAATAAGGTAGAATGTTGAGCAATCCGCTTCCGACGTCGTAGAGTTTGGGCAGAAAATTCAGGGCTGCATCATAAACGTTACTGAACGTCAAGCTCAATACCCCCGTCGCGACGAGAACTATGATCAGTGCGACAACGGCAATGAGAAGTTTCAAACCTTTCTTGACTATGGCGCCTACAAGCAAGCCTATGATGAATGGCAGAACAACAGGAATCAGCCAAGCGATCTCAGGTGGAATTGACATAGTTCTCCCAGAATTTTAGCTCTTATTGTCTACAGGCAATTTCCGAAACCACGATATAAAATTTCTGGCACAATCTGCACAAGCTATTAGCATGCGACAACTCTCCGGCTCTCCAACCAAATCGAAAACCATCAAACGCTAAGAGAACACACAAACCCACACCCAACAAAACGCAGAAAGGCCACAGCAACTCAAAACTGACGCTGAAAAGACACCTGCAACCCAAACAACAAAGCCCGCTTCCAACAGCCAAATAAAAAGCCAACCAAAAACAGCCCTCCTATCTCACGCACAAGGACACCAATGCAAGAACAGAATGCCAACCATCGCTAGACTCACACAACACAGACGCGTCAACACACGCGACTTCAAACACAAGTCAAACACTGACGAGACACTCCCAAAGCCAGAGTACAATACGGCACACAAAACGCTATGGACACAAACCAGCAACACACAAAGATCACAACAACACAAAACCAATATGGAAAGCCATCGTTCTTTGCAACGCACTTTGCTTCAAGCTTAAATCCAAAAAAACAGCGAAAAACAGCCCTTCACTCATAGTGATTCCAAACGAAACACGAAAGAAATTCCCAAAGCACTACCTTCAGCCAACATGGAAAATCGCATTTCAACATTCAAAAATTAAAGCACTGGTTGAATAAGCGAGCCTGAATTCGCGTGTTCTTTGAAACTCACTATGAGAAAAAACGCCCGCGCAGCTTAAAACCATTCGTCTTTCAACGTTTACCTTGCTTGTGCCGCCCTCCTTCTCAAGCCTCACCACATGATCAGCCTTCTCCGCGAAGCCTTCACTGTGAGCAACAGCAATTATCTGCTCTATCGCCTTCAACCGAGAAATGGCCTCGGGCGCGCATGCTTCACATCGCTCGTCTTAAGTATTTATCACTAGATGGAAGGTCATCTTCAGGTCCTAGCGAAATGTATAAACCACAAGCAGAAAGTATAAGCGCAATAGACGTGTTCAAATGAAATGCGAGAAATGTCAGGTCGAGACTTTTCTCCCCTTCACTTGTCAATATTGTGGGGGCCGCTTTTGTGAGGAACACCGTCTGCCAGAAAACCATGAGTGCCCGCGAATGGATTTAGCCCGCTTGTCAAAAAAGGAGATGGGGCGAATGACTGTTCAAAGACCAAAATCGTATGAATACACGGTGACTTATGGCCCACTTGGCAAAACGACGGAGAGAACACGATTCAGCAAGAGGGAGATCGGACATCTCGCAGTAGCCATCCTGCTCGTGGTTGGAGTCGGATTATCGTATACAGGTTTACCGGGCTTCATGTCGGGAGGCCATGCAGTTGACTACACTATGCTAATCGGCTTCGTTGCACTGTTCAGCGCGTCTTTCTTCATACATGAAATGGCCCACAAGCTGGTCGCACAAAAGGAAGGATATTGGGCAGAATTCAGACTGACATTGGTCGGCGCAGCCTTAACGCTACTGTCTATTATGCCCATATTCTTCAAGATTATCTCCCCAGGAGCCGTTATGATAAGCGGAGCTGCAAATAAGCAACACATAGGAAGAATATCTATAGCGGGACCAGCAACGAACATTGCACTGTCCACAATTTTCCTAGGTACCAGCATTCTTGTTCCTGGCTACAGCAGCATAATGCTACTCGGAGCGGCTTTCAATAGTTGGATAGCCTTGTTCAATTTGATTCCTTACGGGATATTCGACGGACTGAAAATCTTCGCTTGGAGCAAGAGAATCTGGGTTCTTGCTTTCGGCGCAAGCTTGGCTTTGACCGTGGCATCTTACATGCTCACTTAGTGAAACGCGCAAAAATAAGCTGTGACAAACGATATCTAGAGAAGCTCTATTGTGACGTGCACTTCTTCTGGAACACGAATACGCATGATACGCCTCATGACCCGCTCTTCAGCATCAATGTCGATCAGGCGTTTGTGAATACGCATTTCCCATCTGTCCCAGGTTGCAGTTCCCTCTCCACAAGGAGACTTCAGAACAGGCACCTTCAACTTTCGGGTTGGAAGAGGAACTGGACCATTCATTTTGACCCCCGTCTTCTGGGCGATAGCCTTCAACTCGCCGCAAACGTCCTCCAGCTTCATGTAATCTGTGCTAGTCAAACGTATCCTTGCCTTTCTAACCATCGCCCATCATTCCCACCTTTTCTGCCTCTGAACAGTCATATTAGGTATTTACCTTAGACAATTAACCGCAAATAAAAACCTATCGAAACGAATAACGGCAACAATCTACACCTTAGAGCCGATAACTGATGAGAAAGCTGAAGGTCAAAGCGATCTTCTTCGACTTGGACGGTACGATCGTGGATTCAAAGGAGGCATATTTGATAGCATTGAAGACTGCATGGGCAAAAACTGGTAAACAGAAAAGTATTGATGTCGAACTGGTGACAGAAATCCCTAAGAGGCTGGAGCAGAGCCTTCCAATAAATGACTTGCTGAAGGATATTGATGCGAAGAAGTTCCTGCAAGAATATCTGAAAGCCTACTATCAAGCCACTGCCATGATAGCAAAACCGATGCCGGACATTTCAGACATTTTGAGAATGCTTTCAAACAAAGCAAAACTGGCCCTGATAACAATGCGATATGTTACAAAGGAAAAAGTGATTGAAGAACTGATGAAATTCGATCTGGCAAAATACTTTCAGCAGATAATAACCGCGTTAGGCACAGATGATCCTAAACCTTCACCTGAGGCGTTAATTAAATGCGCAAAACTACTGGAGGTCAGAATGGACGAATGCGTTGTTGTTGGAGACTCAGTTGCAGATATTAGAGCCGGAAAGAATGGCGGGGCGAGAACAGTAGGGGTTTTGTCAGGAATCTTCTCTCGCCAAGAACTGGAAAGGGAAAATCCAGACCTGATCATAGAAAGCGTGAAGGAACTTCCAGATTACCTGGAATGACCTGCAAAATGAGCCGGCAATATTACCGGAACCGAAATATGGCTAAAAATTATCGAACAAAGTTATAGAAGCAAACACGAATAAAGCTTATCTAAAGCTTTCCTCCTATATTTTGCATCGGAGAAGGTTTCGAAGCGGAGAGTTCCCAATGAATTTCGTTGAAATACTTCTGTCTCAAAAACTCAGAGAAAAGAACCCAATGCTGGACATCCTTGGCCAAGACCGCAAATTGCTTCAGATAGCATGCCAAGATCTGACGAATTATCTCAAGGTTCACTGGGACCTCGTTGGAAAAGAGGCAAATGACTGTGACGTCGTAGAGAAATTGGAGAAATTCTTTAACGAGAATCGGAGCGAGCTTGAAGAGTTCTTGGACATCTGGACTGGAATTTGGTTGAAGAAATGGAAAGAACGTGTGAAGCTACTAATAGGCAATGAGAATGCCAATCGATGGAACAAGGTCACTCGAATTCTCAATAATGCCGAGCCTATTTGGAAGAATCTTTCTAATCATCAAGAAATAGAAGAAATGGTAGTTCTTACACTTGTCAAGAATGGGGAAATATGTGGAACGTCGATTCTAGCCGAGAACCTCCTCAAGATGGAATTGGGCGAAAAGAAAAGAGAATATTTCAACGAAAAAGAGCAGTTGCTGAATGTCGTCAACAACACTCTGAGGAAGGCCAGAGAATTAACTCAAAGCAAAGGGCCATTAATCTTCGTCAAAATTGACAAGGGCTACTATCAATCTGCACAATGAAGAAGTATTCTTAGCGTATTCTTTCCCTGTTAAGATTTCGAGTTTGCCACGAGTACTTCCTTATTGTTGTTCTTTCACCGTAGCCGCAGGCTGCGCATCTTTTTTTTGCAACGCTGTACGATCTTCTGCCGCATCGCCTGCACCGAATGTGCACCGTCTTGCCCGCGCGTTTGCCAAAGGACGGCGTTCCCTTTCCCAAAACTGTCACCTTGGCGGCGGCGAAATCAGAACTACATTGTCTCCTCGAACGATTATTAATCCAAGTTTTCTAGCGTTCTCAGAACTAGTAGTGTCTTCAGTCTCCTCTAGAACCAAGTTCAGGTGTTGATCAAACCCTTTGAGCCTTCCACGCAAGTTTTTTCCGCCTTTCAATCTCACGAGCACTATTTTCCCAAGGTTTTGTTCAAGGATTTCGGTCGTCATCTCGCTCATTTTTGGACCTCACGGCACACTTTTATCACTTTTATACTTAACCTTACACATTTAAACCTATCTAAGTGAGGAGCAGTATGCCGGAAAAGAATACCAGATATTTTCTGAAAGATAAAGAGACAAAAGCTCTTCTTGACCGGGCTTCCAGAAGACTCAAAGCTGATTTCAAACAGATTCTCGCGGGTAACCCGGGAATTGAAGTTATAAGAACAGAAGTCGCTCAAATATTCCTTGCCAACGGTAAACCGTTGCTCATTGAGGCTGATGGAAATCTTTACCCATCATTGGTTTCCAACGAGCTTCTCACGATCATGCCTAAAGTTATTGTTGATATGGGAGCGGTTCCCTGTGTATGTAAAGGCGCAGACGTTATGGCACCAGGAATCAGACGGTATGAAAAAGACTTTGGCAAAGGCGACCTTGTGGTGATCATAGATGAAAAGTATGGCAAAGCAGTAGCGATAGGCGAAGCCCTATTCGATCGTGAAGAAGCGGTGAAAGTCAATCGTGGGACTGTTGTCAAAAACGTCCATTTCGTAAGCGATAAAACGTGGAACCGAATAAAAGAGCTTCAAGCGAAGACTTAATCCATTATTTGAACTTGTGAAACACTTTTATAGTCAATTCATATTAGGAATTCAAACACGGAATTAAGAAACGCTTAAACTCTCATGATGCAGATAGAAATATGAAGAGAGGAGAAAGTTGCCAGGATTAGGCGGAATACTCCGCAAACCCAAGAAAGAAGAAAGGAGCGTTGAGGTCAAAACTGGTTCTGGCAAGACTTACCTGAAGGCCGTGCCTCTGCGTGACCTTTCAGACTTGGAGAACGTCAAGAACGAAGTGAAATCAGGAAACATTCTGATCATCAGGATAACTCCTCTTGCGAGCAAAAGCGTCGAAGATGTTAGACATGCCGTGAACGAGTTGAGCGAGTTCGTCGAGTCAGTGGATGGAGACATAGCAAGATTAGGCGAAGAAAGAGTGGTTATATGCCCCAAGAATGTGAGAATCTGGCGTGAGAAAACGCCAGTATCAAATGAGCCTATACCTACTGCAGCCTAAAAGTCTCCATTAGACCTGGAGCAAAAGCGTCGATCTCACATCTTCTCTGTAGGAAGTTGGCCACACTCAAACATTTCGCTCTCTCACCGTGACATACCACAACTCTTTCAGGTTTTGGCTTCAAATGTGTGACGTAGTTGATTATCTGCCGTCTATCTGAATGCCCGGAAAAGCCTTCGATAGAATCCACGTTCAGCCTGACCCTCGCTACGTCCATTTTGCCGTCGCTATTTACCATGGCCACTTCATTTAGACCTTTCTGGACCCTTCTGCCCATGGTCCCCTCAATCTGATAGCTCACGAAGATGATTGTGTTCTTGTCGTTATCCGCCAAGTTCTTGAAATATTCTATTACTGGGCCCCCTTCAAGCATTCCCGAGGTCGCCATGATGATGCATGGTTCACCTTCAATGATCTCCTGTCTAACATTCGGGTGTTCGACAACAGTGAAATAATCTGACTGAAAGGGGTTGACTCCTTCATGCAATATGCTTTGACGGACTTCCCTTCCCAAGTATTCTGGAAAAGCGGTGTGTATGGCCGTGGCCTCTGAGATCATCCCTTCAATGAACACGGGTGCTTCCTTCATCAGACCTCGGCGCATGTATCCATCAAGAATGAGCATTATTTCTTGAGCCCTTCCAACTGCGGGAACTGGAATCAAGACCTTACCCTTACGTTCCAAGGTCTGATTTACGATTGATGTCAAACGTTCTTCAGCTTCCATTCTTGAAGGCATAAGATCATCCGGGCCACCGTAAGTGCTTTCGGTTATCACCGTTTCAGCCCGTGGGAACTCGGTTGTGGCTGCTTCCAAAAGCATGGTCCTTGAATATTTGTAATCTCCCGTGTATACGATGTTGTGTAGACCTTCTCCTATGTGTAGGTGAACCATTGAAGATCCTAATATGTGGCCGGCGTTGTGGAGCGTCAAGCGAATGTCTGGGGCTATGTCCGTTACGATGCCATACCGCAAAGGGTTAGTGTGCAAGACGCACTCGCGAACGTCCTTTTGGTCGTAATATGCGGCTGTTCCCTGCTTGTTTGCTACGTCAAGATAATCCAGCTGGAGCAAAGTCATCAGATTTGAGGTTGGCGCAGAACAATAGATTGGACCGTCGTATCCGTACTTGTAAAGAAATGGCACTAGCCCGCAATGGTCAAGGTGAGCGTGACTTATGACGACAGCATCCAAAGAGTCAAGTTCAAAGCCTGGGTTGTCAAGACGTGGAAAAGCTTCAAAGGGTTTCGATGCGCCAGGGTTGGTTCCGCAGTCCAATAAGACGCTACTTTCCCTCGTTTGAAGTAGAAAGGCAGATCGGCCGACTTGCAGAGCTGCTCCTAAAGCGGTTATTCTGATGTCTCCGACGTCGAAGGTTTTGGGTCTGAAGATCCTTTCTCCGACGGTGCGTAGTATTCTTTCTCTTTCTTTGCTCTCTGAGTGTAGGTAATGACGCATGTGAGTGACTATTTGAGAGCGCAATGGAGGGCTTCTTAGCACTTGAGGGCGCCATCTAGTCTGCTTTATGATTTCCTGCAGAATCACGCCGTTCTTTCCGATGACCAATCCTGGTTTTTTTGCTTCGATTATTATTTCGCCGAGGCTTGGATCGAAGTTTATGTCTGTTACCTCGGCCTCTGGCGAGACGATTTCGCGCGCCTTCTTTTCAGCGTCGCTTTCTGGAAGCCTTACTGAGGGGTCAGAACGGATTACAATACGCTTTCTTATGACGTTCACAATGTTGGCTATTAGGCTGCTTTGATCCACAAGAATTTCTGGTCGTTTGGTATAAACAGCCAGCGTTGGTCCTTCATATTCTATTCTTGTGACTTCGGCCTCTTTGGGAACGTGCTCTAAGATGTATTGACTTACTTCTATTTTGTCCTTCTCAGAAGGCTGTACCACGAATTTAGCTTCCTCAGTTTGCCAAAAGCTTCTTCTTTTCTTTGTCAGTCAGTTCCCGGTAGCCTTTCTTGTCAATTACGGAAATGTTGAAGCTGTCTCCAGTCCCAGCATTGCGTTTCATCGCTGCATCCACAGCTTTTGCGATTATAGGAAGCAGTTCTTCTATGGCAACGTTTTCCCTGTACTTGTCTTCCAGTACACCATAAGCTACTGGTGATCCAGAACCTGTGGAAACGAACCTTTCTTCAGTTAACGTGCCAAATGGGTCCAATCGGAAAACGTGAGGCCCAGAGTCGTCCATGCCAGCTATGAGGGCTTCTGTTTCGAGTGGCACATATCTGGCTGAGAACAGGAGATTCGCTACAAATCTCGCAGCCGAGCTTATGGCCATTGGTCTGCCGTTGCTTATTTTGTAGAGTTGGGCATTTGCGGTAAGTATGTCCACGACTCTTTGTGCGTCTGCTACTGTTCCGGCTATGGTCATGGCTAGATGATCGTCTATTTTGTAAACCTTTTTTCCATGTTTATGAGCCACGTAGTAGCCCATGCTTACACGAGTATCGGATGCTAGTATTACGCCGTCTTGGCATACGAGGCCTATCGTTGTTGTTCCTTTCAATGTTAATCGATCTACTGCATCATTGTTTATCATTTTGCTTCACCCAAAATCCAAATGCCATTAAATTACTTCACAAGGAAGTAGCATGATGTTAACATAGTATGCGATTTATTAACATTACGGTTCGTGGTTATGCGCCTCGACAACGTGTCAGTCTAGAAGGCGTCAACTATATCGGAAGGTTTTAAACTAGAGTTGGTCTGAATCTAAGGATCGGACTGGACTCTGCGTGGTGGATTTGACCTTAAAGCATCATAGGATGCAGCTTCCGAGGGAAATTGTCGTTGGAAATGGAACTATAGAGCAGGTTGGGGAAATCTCACGGAAATTGGGGTTCACCGAGTCTGCTCTGATCATTGCGGGATCCAAGACCTATGATATTGCTGGAAAAACTGTCAAGGAGCTTCTGGAAGACAGAGGAATGCGAGTTGAGACTTGTCTTGTTGAGACGGCTACCATCGAGGATGTTGAAGCGGTGGAGCAGAGAATCAAGGTGTTGAAACCTGAAATCGTGTTCGGCGTGGGAGGTGGAACCAAAATTGACGTTGCAAAATGCAGTTCTGCCCGCCAGGAGATTCCGTTCGTAAGCGTTCCGACCACTGCTTCCCATGATGGAATCGCGAGTCCATTGTCTTCTATCAAGGGTACTGAAAAGGCATATTCGGTCATGGCTCAGGCTCCTCTTGCGATAATAGCGGATACGGACATCATAATGCAGGCACCATGGCGCTTTTCCGTCGCTGGGTGCGGAGACGTATTGGCGAAGCTTACAGCCGTGAAAGATTGGAAGCTTGCACATGAAGAGAAAAACGAATATTATGGAGCGTATGCAGCAAGCTTGGCTTTGATGAGTGCGAGATTGCTAGTTGAGAATGCTGATGTGATGTGTGAGAAAAGCGAGGAAAGCATCCGTGTGCTTCTGGAGGCTTTGATAAGTTGTGGTGTCTCTATGAGCATTGCCGGCAGCAGTCGTCCATGCAGTGGGTCAGAACACATGTTCAGCCACACTCTTGAGATGATCATGCCTAGTCAGTCTATGCATGGTGAGCGATGTGGGGTTGGCACGGTTATGATGGCTTACTTGCACAGGACTGGTTGGAAGCGGGTGAAAGCTACCCTTGAGAAGTTAGGAGCGCCTACAAGCGCACGAGAACTTGGTGTTGACAAGGAGGAAGTTTTGAAAGCGCTTAACATGGCTGCGTCTATAAGGCCGGAGAGATACACTATTCTGAACAAGTTGAATTTGAATGAAGAAGGCTACGAGAAGCTGGCGAAAGCAACAGGCGTTATTTAGTTTCGGTCTTGCTGCCGGATTCTCTTTCTTTTTGAGGCTTGGCTTTTGCTGGTTTCTTGGTCCTGGCTTTCTTGGGTTCGGCTTTTGCAGGTGGGGCTTTCTTGGCTTCGGTTTTGAAGGTTTCGACAAACTTGACCGTTGTTGTGTCTGGGAAGAATTTCTGTATGTCTAGGGCTATGCCTCTTTTGGCTACTTGTATCCCTTCTAGGTAGAAGGCTTCTTCGGGCATTTCTATGGTTACAGTGTCTGCTTTGTTGGTGAATTGAAACTTGGTTTCTTCTACGGCAGGTGTTCTTCTATGAATCAAAGCGCGGATTTTGTCTTCATCCTTGTCAAGCTTCTTTTTAATCGTGACTTCGTATACGAGTGTCTTGCCTGCTAGTGGCGGATTGAAGTCGAGGAGGACTCGTCCGGCGCCTACGGCTCGAACGGTGGCCATTTTCCCGTTATATTCAACGCGCATGCCAAGTGCAGGGGTTATTCCCTTGTCTATCAGATGTCTTAAGGGAATTCGTTTGACTTTTTCTGGATCTCTTGCTCCGAAGGCCTTGTCTTGCGGTATTTCTACGGAAGATGGTTTAGTAACTTCCATTGTTGTTAGGCTGTCGTCCAGAGCCCTTAGAACCCAGCTCTCTCCTATTACGACTAGTTTAGGCTCGTAAATTTCGCCCTCTTTGTATAAGTGTTCTTTCTTGGCGGTGTCTTCCAATGTGGTGTCGAAGACTTCCCCTGTCTCTTTTACTTTGGCTACGTAATCGATTGTTATGAAGTCGCTTTTCTGTAAGCTCACAGTATCATCCTTTGAAGTATTGGCAAACTAGGTTCTGAACCTAATAAAAGCTTTCCCCTTTTTTCATGCTGCTTCGTTGCCCTAGAGCGCGCGCGTTCGGTGTCAATGCTTGCTGAAGCGGTTTAGGCATGTTGTTTAGTCACGGGGTTTTTCGGAATTGGTATTGCGTTGGGAAATTTTAGGCAGGATTTCGAGTGCTTCGTCGATTGTTCTTATTGTGCCTTTGATTCTTCGTAGGTATTTTTGGAAGTTCAGGACTTTGATCACTGTTGTGCCTTTTTCAGTTATTGCAAATGCGCTTGTGTTTTCGGTTTTTCTGTCTTCGACGAGGGCGCTATTGATAAGAGATTTTAGGTTTTGCTCTAGAAGCGTGAGGTCCAGGTGTGCTTCTGATGCTAGTGCATGAAGGGTCAGGGGTCTATTTACGAGGGCCTCTAGTATGTCTTCGTATGATTCTAATTTTGACTTTCGCATTGTGGCCTGACCTTTTCTTAGGCTTTCATCTGAAATGGATAAATCAGTTATGAACGTTGAATCTTTATTCTTGGGGTTCAGATTGCTTTGGAGAATTCTGGTTTGTGGTTTGTCGTGTTCCTTGGATGATGGAGTGCGGCGTTGGGGTTGTTTGAGACTTTGGAGGTTCGTTGATTTCGGTGGTTTTTTGGGTTCTGTTTAGTGTTCAGGCGTTTTATTTGAGTAGGTTGCTGATTCTGTTGTATTGTAGGATGTATTGGGTGCCTTTTTGGCTTGTGGTGTAGACTCTTGCTCCCTCAGCGTACGTTGTCTCGATTAGACCGAATTTTGTCAACTCGCTTAGGTAGAATCTTAGTCTTGTGGAGTTCAGGTGTGACTGCTTCATGATGTTGACTTGTCTTTCTCCGTTCTGAGCAACTGTCAATATTGAGGCTGTTATTTCTGTTCGGCTTCTGTTTTTGCCTACGGCGGCTCGAATCAAAGCACGATCCATTACGATGCCACATTATTTATGAGGAGCAGCTTAAGATATAAGCTGTGGCGTAAAAGACACCTGACTAACGAATGGTCTTGACAAAGGTGAGACGTCGCCTGCTGAAGAGTATGCACCTGTGCTGAGGTCACGTTTGTCCGTTTTGAACGTGTGTTTGAAGTTGCAAATGCTGACCCACGATTTTCCATCTTGCCATAGATCAGTCCTAACTTAGATTTTTTGTTGGTCTCGGTTGCTCTGGAGAGTAGTTGGCTTCGACTTGGCGCGTGTGTTTTGCCTGTTTGAGTGCATAGTGAGGTTTTCTTTGAAGTGCTCTTTGGGTGCGCGTGTTCGCGCGCGCCTTCCGAGAGTCCTCTTCTCGCCAGGCAGGGTCAGTACCGCTTTTCGCATTTTCATAGTGAGTTTCAAAGAAATCGCGAATTCAGCTTCGCTTATTCAACCAGCTCTTCAATTTTCCTATGTTGAAACGCGTTTTCTGATGTTGGCTGAAACCTGTACTTTGGGAATTTCTTTCCATTTTCGTTTGGAATCACTATGCCGCAAAACTCAATCTTCAGGTGCTTGTGTTCTTTGGATGGGCCTTGAATCATGTGATCAGTGCTTTTCCGAATCGCCATGCGGGGTTGCGGTTCGTTGGGTTGTATAGTGATAGTGTTCTTTGATGTTCTTTGGGCTTGCCGCGTTGAACCTGCGTGTAGATTTGTGTATGTTTGAAATGCGCTTTCTTATGTTGGCTGAAGGTAGTAGATCAAAATGTTCTTTGCCGTTTTTTTTTGGAATCACTATGGGTGAAGGGTTGTTTTTGGCTGTTTTTTTGGATTTCAGCTTGAAGCAAAGTGCGTTTCAAAGAACGATGATTTTCCATATTGGTTTTGTGTTGTTGATCTTTGTGTCTTGGCGCGTTCGTTCACGTTAGACTTGCGTTTGAAGCTCTGTGTTGGGAAGGCGTTTGATGGTTTTCTATGCTGGCATTGCAGGTTTCGAGTGTTGAACCTGCCAGTAGCCTAATGCATGTTTGAATTTTAGCTTCCCATGTTGGTTGAAGGTCGTAGATTAAGAATTTCTATCCATTTTTGATTAGAAATCACTGTTCGGACACGTTTGTGTTTTTTGGCCGTTGTATGGGTAAGTAATATGTGTAGATCTGAGATACTGTGTGGGCTGATGAGGTTGTGTTTCGACGGGGGTGAATTGTGATTTTGGCGCGTGGAAGGACGAGGGCGGGAGCATTGGCGGAAGGGGTGGTTGCTGGGGTTCTGTTTGGTACGGCTGCGATTCTGATAAGGTTTAATCAGGATCTTGGGGCTTTTTCGATAGCGTTTTGGCGGTTGGTAATTGCATGTTTGGCGTTGATAGTGGTGCTCGTGTTTGCTAGACGGTCTTTCAGCTTCGGTTTGATTAGAAGCAATCTGAGAGAGCTTTTGGTTCTCAGTTTCTTTCTTGCTCTTCATTTTGTCTTCTTTGCCTCTGCAGTGGCAGATACGACGATTTTGAATGCAACTGTTCTGGTTAATACTTCGCCGATCTTTTCAATGCTGGTTTCAAGTTTTGTCTTCAAGCTTAAGCCATCCCGCATCGCTCTGATGGGACTGATGATTTCCTTCGTCGGCGCCTGCATCATTGCATTCGCGGAAACGGGTAACCTGGCCGTAGGTTTAAACCTGTCAGCTCATGTTTCATCAATGAAGGGCGATTTGGAGGCCGTTTTTGCCGCTTTGGTTGAGGCCTTCTACCTGAACTATGGCAGAAAACTCCGAAGTCAGATGAACCTGCTTTCAACCATGATCCCCCTGTACTTTCTTACGGCAATAATCGTTGGCGTCCTGAGCCTCCCTACAGCAGGCAATATACTCATTCTGCCAGCGAACGCTGGAAATATTCTCGCGTTAATCGTTCTGGGCATGCTGCCGACGGCGACCGCGCATACGTTGTATTTCTCTTCGCTGTCAAATCTTAAATCCTTTGAAACCGCGACAATGGCGTTGCTTGAACCTGTTGGAGCGACAATTCTGGGCATAGGCATATTTCAGGAGATACCTGCTCCCTTGTTTGCCGTTGGAGCAGCTTTGACCCTGATTGGAATACTTTTCGTGGTCAGAAACAAGGGATAATAAGAAGAATTTGATTTTGAGGTCTTTTTGGTCTTGCAAGAATGTTGGCTTTGCGGAGCGTTACTTGCGCGCGAAATGGAATGCGGCTATTCTTCCTCGGCGATTTTTATCTCTTTAACTGTGAACGTGTTTTCTTTTCCGCCTATGATTCTGAAGTAGTCTTTTAACTCTTGCTTGTGTAGGAACTTGCGCAAGAGCACTCGCAGATATGCTCTTGAGATCGTTTTTCCTTCTCCTTTTATGGTTATTTCGTTTGTGGCCACTTCGACGTCTGCCTTCGTTTTTTCTTTTATGTATTCGCCTAGCTCCTTGATTAGGTCGCCACCTTCACTTTTGAGTTCTGAAATGTCGATTTTCATTTGGGACATGTTTTTCACCTTATTTTCTTACCATGATGACTCTCACTTGGTCGCATGCATCTTCACATGAGTCTGCGATCATTTCTATGGCTTCGAAGAGCTGGCTTATTAAGACTACTACTCCAGCCTTTGGCATATCCTCCTTTCCAACTAGCATTCTTGCCCTTTCGTGTATGTCGTCAACTTTTTCTTCTTCTCGCTCCACGTCATCTGCGGCCTGAAATGCTTCCTCAGGTTTGGTCATCATTTTGTTCACGCATCTATTGAGAGAGTTCACGCATTCCTTTACGCCGCTGGCCATTTCCAGAAGCGTATCCTTGATTGAATGAGGCACATTGTCCATTGACATGGCGCCAAGTATTCGCGTTGACTCTCGGCTCCAGTCTGCAACCATGTCTACTTTTTTCACCAGGTCCATAAGATCTTCCCGGTCTATGGGGGAAAGCTCTCCTTTCGATATTTCAACCATGACTTTTCTGCGCAAAGCATCTGCTTCTCGCTCACCTTTCGCGACTATTCCTATGCGTCTGTGCATCTCGCTTTCATCCGCCTCAGTCGCAGCCACTATGGCTTTCTCCAAGTCCTCCATTATCGTCGTCGTCAGTGCCAAATGCTGCTGAACGATTCCAAGCGCCTTGTTTTCTCGCCGCTTTTCAAACCATCTTATTAGATCACCCAACACTCGTCCTCTCCATCAGCCAAACATTTTCGATTTTTGATGCCTTTGTTTTTTACGAATGAAAACTGATATTCCCTTGCACGTATTAAACCCTTTTTTCGCTCGCTTTCCAAGAGTGCTCTGGTCTATTGAATATGTTTTATGGAGCGTTTTCGGTAGAAGTGAATGTCAGTTTGCCCGTCGAGTCACATCACAGCTTTTGCTCTATTGACTCTCGGTGTCATCATCCACGTACTGTTGAAGCTTGAACGGACTTAAGGTTTTTGCTGGACAGACAAGTCACAGTGAAACAGTGATGATACCATGTGTTTTGCGAAAGACATCCATGACTAAGCAACCCGCAAGAATGTGAGGTCTTGAAGCTAGAGGTTTTTGTGGCTGTGGGTAGCGTCCGCTGGGTCATGTTGACTGTTGGAAATGGTTAAATCTGAAGCAAAGTATTCCCGTATTCTGACGTGTGGACCTTCTGAGGTGATGTTTGAATGGATCTCCTCGAAGCGATTAAAGGCAGAAGAAGCATCAGAGCCTTCAAAAATGAAGAGGTTTCCGTTGAGGACGTTAAGAGGCTTGTTGATGCCGCTCGATGGGCACCATCAGCAGGAAACATTCAACCTTGGGAATTTATAGTTGTCAGAAAGCCAGAAATCAAAAAGGCACTTGTTGAAGCTGCTTTGGGTCAAGATTTCATAAAGGAAGCTTCTGTTGTGATTATCGTATGCGCAAACGAGAATCGTTCCTCTGAGCGCTATGGACTGCGAGGTAAATCCTTATACTGCATTCAAGACACGGCGGCGGCTCTTCAGAATATCCACTTGACCGCTTACTCGCTTGGATTGGGTACATGTTGGATTGGTGCATTCAATGAGGAAGAGGCAAGAAAGATCCTGAAGATCCCGCAAGGAATAAGGCCCGTAGCCATAGTTCCGGTCGGACACCCGACAGAAACCGCTCGCTTGCCCAAGAAAAGGCCATTTGATCAGGTCGTCCATTATGAAGCGTTTTAGGTGAAGCTTTCAAGAAGCGAGTTCTACGAGGCTTACAGCATGAAGTTTTAATATTTTCCTCTGCATTCTTAGCACAAGGGTATGACAGTTGCAATATGCCGTGATTGCCGAGGCTTACGAGAAGATCGAAGCAACGACGAAGAGACTGGAAATGACAGATTTGCTAGTCGACCTCCTGAAGAATACGCCAAAAGAAGTCATAGACAAAGTGGCATACTTGACTCAAGGCAGAATCTATCCTGATTTCGTTGGCATCGAAATAGGGATAGCTGAAAAACTCGCAATAAGGGCACTTGCTAAAGCGTCTGGAAGAAGGGAAACTGAGGTCGAAGAAAACGTAAAAACAACGGGAGACATAGGCGAAACAGCAGAAAAGTTCATTGCGAGTAAGAAGCAAGTGACCTTCTTTCAGCAATCGTTGACTGTAGAGAAGGTCTATGAGACCTTTGATAAGATGGCTCGGGCTTCAGGGTCAGGCGCCGTTGATCTTAAGGTTTCGCTATTGGCTGGTCTTCTGGCTGCTTCGTCGCCGAAAGAAGCCAAGTACGTAATGAGAACTGTGACTGGGAATCTGCGTTTAGGCGTGGCCGACATGACAGTTCTTGACGCTTTGGCGGTAGCTTACGGTGGGGGAAAGGAAGCTCGCGAACACGTTGAAAGGGCCTACAACATCAGCTCTGACCTTGGGAGAGTTGCAAAGACCGTTGTTGAGAAGGGAATTGAAGGAATCAAGAGGTTTCAGGTATCCATCAACGAACCTATAAGGCCGATGCTGGCTGAAAGACTCTCTTCTTCAGAGGAAATACTTGAAAAGCTTGGCGGGAAATGCATAGCTGAATACAAATACGATGGTGAACGTTTGCAAGCCCATAAACGCGGCGACGATGTCACGCTTTATACTAGGCGTTTGGAGAGCATTTCGAACCAATACCCTGATGCTGTTGAACTGTTCAAGAAATGCGTAAAAGCAAGGGAAGCCATTCTCGAATGCGAATGCGTGGCAGTTGACGTTGACACTGGTGAGATGCGTCCATTTCAAGAGCTTATGCACCGCAGACGCAAATATGGAATCAAGCAGGCCATAGCAGACTATCCGGTTTCGCTTTTCATGTTCGAAGTTCTGTATGTTGATGGAAAGGACTTGACGTTTGAGCCTTATCCTTCGAGAAGAAAGATGCTTGAAAAGGTCATCAAGGAAAGCGAGCGCGTGAAGATAGCTCAGCACATAACTACTGGTAACGCTGATGAGCTTGAGAAGTTCTTCTTGGAAGCCATAGAAGACGGCTGTGAAGGCTTGGTTTGTAAGTCAATCTCGAAAGACTCTGTTTATCAGGCTGGGGCACGTGGATGGTTGTGGATAAAATACAAACGTGACTACAAGAGTGAAATGTCTGACACCGTTGATTTGGTTGTAGTTGGAGCGTTTCACGGTAGGGGAAAGAGAGCCGGGGCCTACGGTGCTTTGCTTCTTGCGGCTTACGATTCGGAAGATGACACTTTCGAAACCGTTACTAAGTGTGGAACAGGGTTTACTGATGAAGACTTGGCGAAACTGCCGAAAATGATGGAGAAGCATGTTGTTTCGCACAAGCCTCCAAGGGTCAATTCGATGCTTGAAGCAGATGTCTGGTTTGAACCCTTCGTGGCGATTGAGATCTTGGGAGCTGAAATAACATTAAGTCCTATCCATACATGCGCTATGGATATTGTGCGTAAGGGAAGCGGACTTGCCATCAGGTTTCCAAGGTTCACAGGCAAATACAGGCTTGATAAGGCTGCAGAGGATGCCACGACAGTGGCCGAAATAGTTGAAATGTACCGCAATCAGCTCAAGAAAATCAGCGAGACGGCGCCGCGCGTCAGCAGGGTGGAACCCGAACTGCGACGTGACGAACAATCACGAAGTGGGCGGCCCAGGCATAACCATAATAGCAGAGACTCCGGCGAATTTGACCCATAAATTGAGTCGATAGGCGCAAGATCATACCAATGGGTAATAGCTCTCTGAGTATTACTCTTTTGTACCGATAAATCAGAGCTCTTAGTTCCGCGCGCGCTTTACAGAATTGTAATCGTTCGTACGTGAATCTCAGAGCAAACCTTAGCATAAACCATAAGTATCAATTGAAGATTGCTTCACAAATTGATTTATCTGAAAATTCCTTGCCCTCTTTGCTTAGTTTCTATCCTTCAGTGTGCTGTGGCATATGTGCTCAAGGCCATATTTCTATTCATTTGATACATTTTTTTTATTCATCTTGGCAATAGAAAAAAAATTCATAAGATTTATAAGCTGTCATACCATAAATGCTGTTGCACGTGTATCATTCTTCTTTGAAGATGAGGCATGTACAAAATAAAATAAAGGAGAAAGGAAAAACGAAGAGAATATCTAGTATATTAGCGCATGCTATCATTTTGATGCTTTTGCTTTCAATGATTACTATTGCACCCCTAACACATGCGGCGGGGGCAACTATTTGGACAGATAAGCCTGACTACAGTCCAGAGGAAACAGTGACAATATCTGGAAGCGGGTTCTTAGCTAGTGCAACGGTTACGATTACGATTACGCGTCCAGATTCAACTATAGACACGATTTATGCTTTGACTGACGAGTCTGGCGCTTTCAGCTGCACTTATCAGCTCGACGGCATCACAGGAACGTATAACGTTGTTGCTACGGACGAAGCAAACACAGCAGCCCTGACGTTCACAGATACACCACCATCGTATTCTGTGACGATAAGTACGGTAAACGGGGCGTGGCCGCCACCGGCTTACGTTGGGAACCCGGTTGAGCTTACGGGCACGTTCTCCGCCCACCCTGGGGCTGGGATGGAGAAGGAATATGGGATTCAGATAGGCTGGGGTGATGGATCGTACACCGTTTGGCGGTGGTCCGACACGGGAAACGCGATTCCCTACCTAACTTGGAGCCCGCTTGATGGAACTGCGAAGACTTTCAGCGGTACTTACACAACGAATCCAGGCGGGTACCCGGATCTGGGACATGTCTACACAACCGGAGGTACCAAAACGATCACGGTTAAGTTCTTCCACGGGCAGCCGCCAGGTGCCGAGAGCGCAGACGCCACCGTCACCATAAGCCAGCTCGTCCTCGTTCCAGAAATCAGCGTGTCCAAGTCCGGTCCAGCCAACGCGCATGAAGGTGACTTGATAACGTACGCCATAACGGTTTCGAACCCGTCCAGTAGCACCACTATGTATAAGGTTTCGGTCATCGACTCGGTTCTGGGCAGCCTCACCGGAAGCTTCTCTGCCAGCCTGGCTCCTCTCGCGTCTGAGACTAAGACTTTCAGCTACACTGTACCGACTCAAAGCGGCGACATAACGAACACCGTCACCGTGACCTACAAGGACATCCTCAACGACATGAAGATGGCTTATGCCTCTTGGACTGTTGCTGTTCTTCATCCAGGCATACAGGTTACAAAGACCGGTCCGCTCTATGCTCATGAAGATGACATCATCACCTACACCATAACGATTTCAAACCCGTCCAGTACCACCACCATGACCAAGGTTTCAGTTGTTGACTCGCTTCTCGGCGATGTCTCTGGAAGCTTCTCTGCCACTTTGGCTCCTCTTGCGTCTGAATCTGAGACTTTCACGTACACTGTTCCTACTCCCAGCGGCGACATTTTGAACACTGTCACGGCGACCTACAAGGACGCTGGCAACCAGCTGACGACGGTTTCAGCCTCTTGGACTGTTGCTGTTCTTCATCCGGGGATCAGCGTTTCTAAGTCTGGTCCAGCCTACGCTCATGAGAGCGACATGATCACCTACACTATAATCGTCACCAACACCGGCGACTGCCCCCTCTTCAGCGTTTTTGTCACGGACACTCTTCTTGGAACCATCTACACGGGCGGTTTGGCTTTTGGAGCCACCATGACCTTCACCTTGACCTACACCGTTCCAACCCCCTCCGGAGACATATCAAACACCGTCACTGCGTCTGGCTATGATGCTCTGGGCTTAGGCGTTTCGGACAGTGCCTCTTGGGCCGTTACTGTTCTTCATCCGGGGATCAGCGTTTCTAAGTCTGGTCCGCTCTACGCCCACGAGGGTGACCTGATCACCTACACTATAACCGTCAGCAACACGGGCGACTGCGCACTCTTCAGCGTCTCTGTCACCGACACCGTTCTTGGAACCATCTACACGGGCGGTTTGGCTTTTGGAGCCACCATGACCTTCACCGTTGACTATACCATTCCGTCACCTTCAACCGTCGTATCTAACACTGTCACGGCGTCTGGCTCTGACATTCTGGGCTTAGGCGTTTCGGACAGTGCCTCTTGGGCCGTTACTGTTCTTCATCCGGGGATCAGCGTTTCTAAGTCTGGTCCGCTCTACGCCCACGAGGGTGACATGATCACCTACACTATTACGATTTCGAACCCGTCGACCGACACTACCATGACCAAGGTTTCGGTCATAGACTCGCTTCTCGGCGATGTCTCTGGAAGCTTCTCTGCCACTTTGGCTCCTCTTGCGTCTGAATCTGAGACTTTCACGTACACTGTTCCTACTCCCAGCGGCGACATTTTGAACACCGTTACGGTGACCTACAAGAACGGCCTCGACCAGCTGAAGAGGGCTTATGCCTCTTGGACTGTTGCTGTTCTTCATCCGGGGATCAGCGTTTCTAAGTCTGGTCCAGTCTACGCCCACGAGGGTGACCTGATCACCTACACTATAACCGTCAGCAACACGGGCGACTGTCCGCTCTACGGCGTCTTTGTCACTGACACTGTTCTGGGACCGATCTACAGCAACGGCTTGGCCTTTGGAGAGACCAAAACGTTCACTTTGACCTACACTGTTCCAATTCGGTCAGGAGACATATCCAACACCGTCACAGCCTCCGGCAGTGATATTCTGGGCTTAGTCGTTTCAGACAGTGCAAGCTGGTTTGTCAAGGTTCAGTACCAGATTACTGCCACTGCGAGCCCGGCTGAAGCCATTGGAGGAACGTTCGAGGTTACTTATACCAAATCTGGAACCACGTACAACGACGTAGCGGAGACAACAGCATGGACTGAATGGGTCGACTCCGGTACAACCGTAACTGTGAGCAGCCCTCAAGATCCCATCAATGATGGCCCTGGCGCGAGGTACAGGTTTGACCACTACGATCCGTCTGCCAGCGTTTCTATGACGGGACCGATGACCATCACTTTAGTGTATGTGCTGCAGTACAACATCACATACTGTCAAACTGGTGTTGGCTCAGACTTCACCGGGACAGTGGTCGTTATAGACGGAACGAACTATGGTGTTAGTCACCTTCCAGCTTCATTCTGGTATGACGACGGTTCAACCTCCAGTTTCGCATTCCATTCGCCACTGATTGTCCCTCCAGGTGCAAAGCAGTACGATTGGGACTCTACAACCGGTCTGTCCTCGTTACAGTCGGGTTCAATCACCGTCACCGGCTCAGGAAGCATAACTGGCAACTACGTGACCCGCGTACACGACGTTGCAGTGACAGACATTGTAATTACCGTTCGGCACTGCAAGTGGGGGCTGGGTGGCACATGGGTCTTCCAAGGAAAGCAAGCCAACATCAGCGTCACAGTCATAAACAGAGGAGACTTCCAAGAGGACGTGAGTACCACTCTATACTACAACATAACAGCCAACAGAACAATAGGCACACAAGACACAACCCTACTCATAGGAGAGAGCAAGACACTCTTGTTCGTATGGGACACTGCGAACGTACCCTATTGTCATAACTATACGATTGCAGCGGTTGCAGCGATACCTGCGGACTACGCACCCGCAGACAACACCCGGTATGATGGGAACATAAAGGTCAGAATTCTAGGCGACCTGAATGGCGACGGGGTGGTCGACGGCGTAGACATAGCCTTAGCAGCGTGGTCCTTCGGATCCTATGGTCCAAACTTCCTGTACCCAGGCTCTCCACCGCATCCGAGATGGAACTTGGACAGTGACATAAACGATGACTTAAAGATCGATCTCAAAGACCTTTTTCTGATCGCAAGAAACTTTGGCATGTGCGCTCATGGCTATTGAATCCCCCTACAAAATCCATAACCCTCTTTTCTTTTTTTGGAGACGCTATTCAGCGCGCGCTTTAAGAATTGCCACGCCTCTATTATGTCCTTAGAGGAGAAAGGTGAATGAAAACAAAAAACGTAAGGATACTGCTACTGGTCGCCATTACACTTTTGTATTCTTCGGTGATTCTGGTAAGACCAGAGCTTTCCCAACAGCACGTCGCAGATTCCATGTGGGTTGAACCGTCATCCATAGTATTCAGCACTACGAACGCCTCAATAGGCACAGAATTCAACGTAACCATCTGGCTAAACATGACTGAAGACATTTTCGCATACCAAATCGGCCTTCGCTACAACCGCACCCAGCTCATGTGCACCCGCGCAAACTACACAGCAGGAGCCACAAGCGACTACTTTAAGGGCCACACAACCATCTCACCTGCGCCATCAATCGACGGAGACATACTGGGCAACGGAAGCGTACTAGCCTTCGAAACTGTTTTGGGCTACGACAACATTACAGGTCCTCACAGTGGCAGCCTGATTTGGGCAGAGTTCAAGATTCTGACTCTGCCAGTATGGGGCAACCTGACGAGCAAACTTGACATAAGCAGTGCATACCCAACCAGAACATGGGCGTGGGACCCAAACAAGAAGAACCTTGCCTTTACTCCTTACGATGGAATTTACACGTTCATCGTACCGACTCAGCCGCGCGCGCGCTTAACGATCATGTCCACAGCGGGGGGGCACACTGATCCAACGGCAGGTACTTACCTCCTCGAACCCGATACAGAAACAACCGTGAGCGCCTCGCCGGACCCTGGGTACTACCTTGATCGTTGGGAGCTAGACGACCTTTACATAGGAATATTCAGTCCAGTGGCCGTCACTATGGATAAGAACCACACACTACAAGCCACATTCAAGCAACTAGACATTGGACATAACATCGCGACAAAATGGATTGCTTCAAAGACTGTAGTGGGGCAGGGATTTGATCTGTCCATTGGAGTGACCGTGATGAACATCGGCAGCTACGCTGAAGAGTTCAACGTCACCGCTTGTCTCCAATCAACGTCGATCACGGCGGAGAACATCCAACTAGACAGCGGAGCCTTCACTACACTAACATTCACGATGAACACCTCACTCTTTTCCAAGGGCAACTACACCATAAGCGCTTATGCTTGGCCTGTTCTGTACGAAACCGACACATCTGACAACAACTGTACTGGCGGAACGATCACAGTGAGCATAATCGGAGACGTGAACGGCGACGGAAAAGTGAATCTGATAGACGTGTTCTCCGTGGCCCTAGCTTACGGAAGCTATCCTGGACATCCAGCATGGAATCCTAGCTACGACATAAACAACGACGACAAAATCAACCTAATAGACTACTTCACGACAGCGCTAAACTACGGAAAAACAAGCCCATGACCCTTTTTTTCTCTTTCAGAGGACACGGCTAGCCTAGAGGATTATTTTTGCGAAAGCCCAGTCCTGAATTAGAAGTTATAGTCCTTGAGAACGAATTCTACGTGAACGATGTCATTCCACAGTTTGCTATAAGAGAGCGAACCCAGAGTTGAGACGCCGTTTTCTCTCAAGAAATTCAGTTGAGCTATAACTTTTCCGCAAAACCAAAACAATCGATATTCTGTACGAGGGGTAATATTCGCCCCTAAATCTACCCCTTATAATGAATTTTACCTGATACATTTTCAAGAGCTGTTTTCCCTAGTATCCTTCCCCTTGAGGGGAAGGTGACTGCGAAGCAGTCGGATAGGGTGTAGTGTTCGTCAGTCGTCAGCGTCGTCAGCGTCGTCAGCGTCGTAGTCAGTCGTCGTCAGGCGTCGTAGTCATGTTGGTTGGTTGGGGTAAAGTTTTATCCCACACAAACACACACGCGCGCGGCAAGTGAGTGCGTAAGATTAGACTTCACAAAAAAGCGCGCTCTAACTAGAAATTAGAGAATGGAACCGTAAGGCCTTTTGGAGGCTGGAACTTTGTTTCATAAATCATAAATATCCCATAAATGCAACCAACAGGTTAGAGGGGAGGCAAAACCTTCATCACAGCTTGATTGACTTCTGCAGAGTATCTCAGAAGCCGGTAAGCTGGAGTCTCTGACGGTTTTGCGCCTCTCCTTCTGAACAGATGGAAGAAAAAAGGAAGGGTTCAAGAAAATGAAAAAGGAAGCAGTTGTTGGTTTCGTCTTAGTTGTGTTGTTCTTAATGTCGGTTTTCCCCTTGACCACTTTATCTGGAGCAGCTGATTCTCATAGCAGCTCTGGAGTTTCTGAGTCACAGTTCAGCGTTGCGCGGAGGAGGAACACTTTAGGTTTAGTCGCCGATCCGACTAACAGGGACGCTATTGCGCCGCACCGTGCAACCTCCCTTCCAAGAGCGTTTGATGCCGCAGCATTTGTTGGTCCATATTGCGAATTGCTCGGCATAACTTTTACACAAAATTTCAGCAGCATGTCCTACAACGTCACTGCAGTTCAGCAAGCTTTTGCCGCATCAGGTCCAGCGTATTTTCTATGTGGCCTAGCTGGCAACGACCCAGGGTACTTGTACGAGGTTGGGCTGTCATGGAACTGGCTCGGTCCCTATGCCGGGTTCGACGCCAGCTATGTTGTCTTCTTTCCCAATGGAAGTCAAGCCTACCCTCCTGAGGGCGGTTTTGTCTTGATACCTCTTTCTGTCAATCAAGGAGACAGCGTACAGCTAAGCCTAAGCTTTTCTGGAGGCAACGTCAACATGAACGTCTACGACTGGAATACCAGCGCAACCTCTTTGCAGACTTACAGTTCCTTCGGAGCAACATACTTCGTTGGTCTTCCAAACTATCCGCTAAACCCTGCATATTCATTCACCGGATTAATGACAGAACAGTTGTATACCAATCCGTATTATGATAATATGCAGGGAGTAGTATACAGCGATATGACTTCCGCCAAGTCATCTGCTTGGATGTGGATACAAGAAATCGATTCAGCGGGCAATTTTTTAATCAACGATAACACTCCAGGCCCAGTCTCGTTCGTCAGCAACCCACTTCAGTTCCATGTGTTCAGCTCTAACGGAGCAACTGAGTACAGCAACGCCTATCAATTTGTAACTGGCGCCTCCAATGTTACCTTGAGGGCTGTAGACTCGTGGCCAACGTTCCAGCATGACTCAGCACACACTGGCTATACAGACATGGAAGTGCTGCCTCATTCAGCTGTAAAAAGCATTTTTAATGCTGGAGAGCGTTTGCTTTATTTGGTAGCCGCAGAAGGGTCAGCTTTCATCTTTTCAGACAGCAACCTCTATGCCATCAACGCTAGCGACGGGAATCTGAAATGGACTTACGGGAGTGGGGGTTGGTCACCGCCAGCCATCGTAAACGGGATCGTATATGTAGGAGGTTGGGCACACAACTTTGTGGCGCTGGATGCTCGCGACGGAAGCGTCATATGGGAATATCCAACCGGCGGAGGTAACATGGGCGCACCCGTGGTAGCAGAGAACATCGTTTATTTCAGCTCAGATGACGGATATGCTTATGCCCTCACTGCAGACAAAGGAATCCTTCTCTGGAAATATCAAACTGGCGTTACGAGAAATTCACCAACTGTAGCTAATGGTATAGTCTACCTCACTGGTTGGAATAGCAGTACTACCGCGCTCTACGCCATCAATGCCCTTAATGGAAATCCTATATGGAATTATGCTTCAACGCCTGGAAGCACACTAACTTCGGCGTCTGTCTCCGACGGAATCGTGTATTCGCAAAATTCTTCAAATCTACTTGCAATAAACGCCTTCACGGGAAAAGTGATATGGGTTTCCCAGGTTCCCGGTATTGGGGCAGCTCCTGCCATAGATAAAGGTAAAGTGTACGTCTCCAGCTCGAACAAAGTTTACGCATTCAACGCGAGCAATGGAGCTCCCCAATGGACTTTCCAAACCCAAAGTGGCTCCTTCGTATCAGACATTGCTGTAAGCGGGGACATCATCTACTTCGGAGAGCGTTTCTATTATATTCCTAATCCAGCCAAGCTATACGCTGTCAACGCAACTGATGGTTCCCCTCTCTGGACGTTTGATTCTGCTGGCGCTAGCATATATGGCCTGGCTATAGCGGACAATGCAGTTTATTTCTCAACTGAGAGTGGAGTAGTTTACGCTTTTGGTGGTGTTCATGACGTAGCCGTCACTAACGTTGCGTCTTCTAAGACTGTGGTTTGTCAAGGCTTCAGCGCCACCGTAAACGTCATAGTGGCAAATCAAGGCGACTTCACTGAAACCTTCAACGTCACAGCATACGCCAACACCACAGCTATCCAAACAGAAACTCTCAGCTTAACAAGCGAAGACGCCACGACCCTAACCTTCACGTGGAACATCGCTACTGGCTTTGTTAAAAGCAACTACACCTTAAGCGCTACCGCTTGGCCTGTTCCTGGCGAAACAAACACGACTAACAACAATTTCACGGGCGGCTGGATCAAAGTCACCATTGTTGGGGACGTGAACGGTGATGGCAAAGTGAACCTGATAGACGTGTTCTCCGTGGCATTAGCGTTCGGAAGCTATCCTGGACATCCAATGTGGAATCCCAACTACGACATAAACAACGACTACAAAATCAACATCATAGACTACCTCAAAACAGCACTGAACTACGGCAAAGTAGATCCATAATTCGCGCGCACACTCTTAGCGCGCGCTAATTGCTATTGTCCTGGAAAATCAGTTGGTATCTGGACTTCCAGCGTAACCGTGATTCCTTAATGAAGTTTTGCATAGTTTTGGGTTTGGGTTTGGGATAAAACTTTACCCTTCTATCGCGCGCGCTTCTTTCCACTCTCTTCTAAGAATACTGTAAAGGTAGAAATCTCTCCATTCTCCTCTGTCGAAGGATTCATCTCTCATCGTCCCCTCTCTCTGGAAACCTGCTTTTTCCAAAACTCTCTGAGATGCTATGTGTCTTACGTCAACAATTGCCTGAATCCTCGCAAGTTCCTTTGACAGAAACAGATAGTCAACCATCAACTGGGTTGCTTCGGTTGCATATCCTTTCTTCCTTTCACTCGGCACCAACGCGCGCGCATCTTGTAGGGAATTTTTCGATGATGTACGTGCCTGAAGGTTACTCGCCAGGGGGACGGCCTTTCTATGGTGATTATTCAAGAGACAGGTATCCTGAATACCTTACCTATCTGACAACTTGGGGAGCACTGCCCAATCTGGTCGTTCTGTTTTTCATTACTCTTGCTGTAGAGGTTGTGGGTAGGAGAATTCTGTACTTGCTCCTCTTAAGCGGCATAATAGGTTTCTACGCATTTGTGCTTGTAGGCACAATTGTGGGCGTTTTCGTTGGGTGTCTTGCGGTTCTGCTGGCCTCAAAGCTAGCACATGAAGGGGGCTACACTCTTGAACAAGTGTGGAGCTTTTTTATGAAATGATTTTAATCCTCCAGAACATCGCACGTGCGACGCACTCATGATAACGCTTGGCTTAGGAAGGATCCGTCAATCCCATCCAGAACTTCCTCTTTTTCGTTCTTTTCTCAATCAAGTCTATGGCAAAGCAAAATGTTGGAGCTGCCACATTCGATGCAGCTGAATCTGCCACCGCTGGTTAGCCATGCACCGTACTAGTTTCTTAGAAACTTCCTCCTTTTTCTGCTTTGGAATGGTTTTGGACTGGAGGTTTCTTTTACGTCAACCTTTTTATATCCTGTTCAGCCTCTTGTTTGTTTGGGAGAAGTATGCCTCAAATAAGATGCCCAAATTGTGGTGCGACAATCAGTCTGGAAAACAGGAAAGGGATAGACATGGACATGATCACTAAGGCGGTTGAGCATAATGCAAGGACTTTCACTGATATTTTGCATGTGACACAGCTTCCTAGGAAGACTCTGAGCTTGAGATTGAAAGAATTGCGTGGCAATGGCATGATCGTCAAGGAAGATCGAGTCTACAGGTTGAACGGTCATCCAGAAACGGCCATATTTCGCAGAACACCGATTCGCAGATTTTCAAGTTTAGTGCAGAACAAGAAAGTGAGAACTGGGCTTATGTTGATAGGGCTTGCAGTGAGTATTCCAACTTTTTCATATGCGTTAGGTGCGTTGCTTTTAATTTCGCCACCGCAGCCACCAAATATTGTTGGCAGGTTTAGCATGGTTCTCGCGGTTCATAACGTGAGCGGCGTGCGTGCTTGGGACGTCGTGATACCATACAACATGAGTGAACTGAAGGTTCTTAACGTTGAGTCCGGAGGTTTTCTCGGATCTAAGGTTCCTTTGGATACTAATGGAACTGGATCGGATACTGAGGGCACGGTCAACACTTCGTTCATGATAAACAAGACGGACATTGACGGCGACGGCAAACCAGACGGCGCATTGTTGCTCGTGGACAGTGTGTGTGGCAATGTTGCGGGAAAAAGCGGGGATGGGCTGCTGGCAACAATAACATTCGGATATTACAACGGCAATTACGAAGTTCCGAAGGTCGTTTCCGTGTGGGACAATGGGAAACTGCACCTTGAAACTTGCTGGATCGGCCCGGATGATGACTCTCTGAAGCCCTTCGACATTGGTTCAACAGTCACGCTGACGGTAGCCTCAGGCTAAAGCTAGATTGCGCGTGATAAACTGTCGCCACAACTTCGCTTTTTTTCTTTTTTGCTTGACGAGGAATTGACTAGCGATCGAAGGAATTTGAGGTTTGAGCTATTCTCGTTCTGTAAAGCTTCGGCAATATGCGCGCGCTTAACATTCTTGAGAGCCAAGCTAGAGGCCAAGGTTTGCCTGTTTTGGCGAAGCCCAGTTTTTCAGCATCCTAGAGTTCGCCGTTCCTAATTCGTTCTCAAGGACGATAACATCTACTTCAGGACTGGGCTTTCGCAAAAATAATCCTCTAGGCTAGCCGTGTCCTCTGAAAGAGAAAAAAAGGGTCATGGGCTTGTTTTTCCGTAGTTTAGCGCTGTCGTGAAGTAGTCTATTAGGTTGATTTTGCCGTCGTTGTTTATGTCGTAGCTAGGATTCCATGCTGGATGTCCAGGATAGCTTCCGTAAGCTAGGGCCACAGCGAACACGTCTATCAGATTCACTTTTCCGTCGCCGTTCACGTCTCCGATTATGCTCACTGTGATCGTTCCGCCAGTACAGTTGTTGTCAGCCGTGCTTGTTTCACCCGGAACAGGCTCAGCATATGCGTTTATGGTGTAGTTGCCCATGGAAATGCCTGACGTGTTCACAGTGAAGGTCAATGTGATGTAGGCTCCGCTGTCAAGGGTAACATTCTGAGGCGTGATGGGCATGGAATTGAGATAGGCGGTTACGCTGAAGTTTTCTGCGTCGCTGCCAGTGTTCAGCACGGTCACTTGGATGGATAAGTCAAATCCTTGTCCGACGACGGTCTTTGATGCGACCCATTTTGTGGCGATGTTGTGTCCAACGTTCAGTGGCTTGAATATGGCCTGTAGGGTGTGGTTCATGTTCATATTTACGCTCATTGGATTGAATATTCCCACGTAGGCGTTGTCAAGTTGCCAACTGTCGAGATAGTATCCGGGATCAGGTATTGCATTCACTGAAACTTGCGTGCCTGGCTCGAAAATGTGGGTACCTGCCGTGAGATTGGTGTCGCCGCCTGCGGTGGACGTGATTTCTAAAGAGTATTTCATTCGAACGAACACGGCTCTCAGCACATGATCTGTGTCCGTCCTTACGGCAGTTTGGAACGTTTCCGAAGCGTTGTTTCCGTCTAGTTCCCAGTGATCGAGCGTGTAATTGTCATAAGCTACTGCGGTCACTTCGACGTATTCTGTAGTGTTGTATGGGTAGCTTCCAGGAGCTGGATTCGTCGTTCCGCCGCCGGTCGAAGTGATTGTCAGGTTCCGCGGGCCCCAAATCCATTGGAGAATCAACGGGTAACGGTCTGTATTGTTTGCATCTATTGTGTATGCTACGTCCCCTACTCCGTCGCTTCCCTTTAAGTTCTGAAATACTCCGCTGAAAAGATCTGTTCCGTCGTAATCGTTCCAGTGGTTTCCGCCTGAAGGGTATCCGTCATCCCATAGGCCAGCTGCCTCGTTCGTTGACGCTTGGTAAGTATTGTTTATTATGTTATTGTGATAAATGAGGTTGTTCGAGGCTTGCGAACTGTTCAGGCAGATGCCATAGTTGTTGGACGTAATGTTGTTTTCGAAGATTGTGCTGCTGCCCGCGGTTATTAACAAACCACAGTATTGATTGCCCGTTATCTCATTATCAAAAATCATATTGTATGATGATGATACGTTTACCCCGCAGTAGTTGTTCGTGATCTTGTTGTTCTGGATTTGTGCGTAGTTTCCGCCAATCAAACGCACCCCAGATTCTGAGCTGTTTCGTATGGTAAAGCTCTCAACCTTCACGTTGTCGGCCTTGACAGAAATCACCGTTCCCGTTCCCTTTCCGTCAATTACCGTGTTACTTGAATCCGCCCCGACGATTGACAGTGTTTTGCTGACAACCACGTGCTCACGGTATATGCCTATATCGACGAGGATCGTATTTCCATCCATTGTTAGAGCAGAGTCTATGGCCGCTTGGATGGTGTCATAGTTGAAGGTTGTGTTGATGTTGTGGACTGTGCTAATCCATGTTGGGTATCCAGCAGAGTTCCAGGCTGTAATGCCTCCCAACATGTTGTAAACTTTCGTAAAACCGTTTGAATCGAGAATACCTGAAGCGGTTTTACTCCGTCCCCCGGACCCGCAGTAGACAAGTATCTCGTCGTTCACATGGCTTGCCAGTTCTCCTATCCTTGCCTGCAACTCCGTCACGGGTATCAAAGTTGCACCGTATATGTGGCCGCTGTCATACTCACCCTTGGTTCTAACGTCTAGGATCACGAGGTTGGGATGGGCGCCACCTGTTATCATGCCGTAGGCTGTGCCCACATCTATACTCGTGTAAGGTGAGGCGTACGCTATCGACGTGGATGAGACTAATGCGCCCACAAGAAGGATCAACAAAACTGTTCGCTGTATGCGAACTGGAAGAGTCGTCCCTTCAACCTCCCTTTCTCCCTGATAAGATCCTTGTTTTCTGAAGGATATAAGGCACTCGCCATTTTGTAAACGCCGAGCGTGCGTTGACCCTCTTACGTAGGAGAGGCTCTAGTTGCTGCAAAAGGAGGAACCAATCACGAGTCTTCGCGTTCTTTGTCATCGGGCTACAAAAGCGCGGGTCGATGTTGGTGTCTGCTGCACTAAATGAGTGGCAAGAGAGACGATGTTGAAACACAGAATAGCGGCCGCGACAGAATGCTTTTATAGTGGCGTTTTAACAGACGACTTTCAGTATGGATAACAACGTGGGTATGCGATAAGATACTGTGTGATGATACATATTGGCTGTCGTGCAAAGGAGATCGGTGAGAATCCTTAGAAAGCTCGTCGTTGCAGTACTTTTTAGTTTTCTTTTTGTTTTGCTTGGTTTTTTCAGCGGCTTGGGTTATCATGTTAACAGAATCGAAGAAACGTCCTTCGTTTATCAATATACCTATGCCCAAGCGGAGTTTTCGGCTGACGTGATTTACAATCCACTTGTTTATCCATACTACTGGGTTTTGGGAAGCGGACACGTCTATGGGAGCTTCTCGATGATATATATTCCGGATGCTTACACCGCGAGTGGCAGGGCCTTTTACGGAGCAGGACCTTCGGGCAGATATGCTGAATACCTCTTAATCGTTGTATCTTGGGGAACATTGCCGAACTTGCTGACTCTTTTCGTCGTTACACTTGCTGTCGAGGTTGTGGGTAGGAGAGTCATATACATGGTGCTCTTATTGGGTTCGATAGGCTTCTACTGGTTTGTTCTTGAAGGGGTTCTTCTGGGCGTTATCACAGGTTCTTTACTGGCGGTGTTGCTTGAGTTTTGGCGAGAGAATCCTTTGACGCAATTATGGGACTCTATTTGGAAACAAGCCTAGAACGCGTAGCGTGACTGTTGACGACTGGGCGCATGGCCGAGTCCTTGAGGCACACGTGCCATTTCGTTTAGTGTCTTCTGCGTCTTCTTTCATGGATGATTGGACCCAATTGCTATTCATTTGATACATTTTATCTGCATTTCAAGTTGAAAGAAAAACGCTAGAACAATCTTTCGCAAAACATAGCGCGCGCTTAAGGGAGATGTTGCAGGAAAAAGCGGCAGCGGCAGACTGGCAACCGTAGTCTTTGGATACTATGTGCAGAACTACGCTGACCCGTGGATAAACATGGATCAAGCAACATTCAAAACGTTCCTGATGGATTCGGGTCTCTCCAACATTCCAATCGAAAGCTCAACTTTGTCGCTGTCCACCATAGAGAATTGAATGAGGTTCCCATTCAAGAAGATCTCATTCACTCCCCTCTCCTTTTTCTTGTTCGTCAATCACTTAATTGAGAATTGATTAGAATCCGGCGCGTAAAGTTTCGATTGAATGAACGTTGCTTTGCTCGAGATCTTAGTTGATTATTTGGCCAATCAAGACCTCGTGTCGAAGGCACGTTGAGTTCTGAGTTTTCCCCTATCTTCTTCCGGTCAGCGGTGATCATTTTCCGTTGCTTTTATTGTGCTTCGTGCTCTTCTTGCTTCTTGCCGATTGTATTGAAATGACGCCGCCTGCAGCACCGATGACCATGCCTACGGGCAAAAGGTATCCCATGGGGTAGCTCACAACGGTGTAATCTTTTGTCAATCCGAGATAGTATGGTGGAGGTGGATTAGGCACATAAAGCGCTGGGTCGAAATTGTTGAGGGGGTCTGGTATTCTCACGGTGTAGTTTCCGTCAACCTGAGCTATGCCGCCGATGAAGGGCTGGGGATTGCCAGTGGTAATAGCTCCACTTTGGTTTGTCACCCAGATCATGGCCATTGCCAATACGCTAAGAGTTCCTCCGGTCTGTGGGTTCTGGTTCGTCCAAGCAACGTTGTATTCTGTTGTTGTCCCGTATGGATCCACAATTTCAAACCAGATATGCCTATGATTGACTGTCACCTGGTCGTCTTGGTCCCAAGATCCATTAGTCCAGTTTCCCGCGGGCACACAGTAAACGTGTATGTATTCGCCTGCATTGTAGTGGGCAGAGATTTGCCAGATATTGTAGTCTCCATTAATTAGGTCTGACTTCTTTTCCGTCACGGCATTCCCATAGTTGAATGACACGACGAAGCCTATCAAGATAATTGCAATTCCAGTCGCAAGGAACAGTTTTTTCACGGTAACCTCTCAGTCTCCTTTCTCACAATAAGGTGCGACTATGATCGATTTAATAAGTGTTGTGCCAAACTGGAAACTTCGACGAGATTTCGTTTTGACGCAACTCATAAATACTTTTCTATGGTAACGTTTCTGGGGTTCTTGATGAGTTGGATCTTGAAGGAAAGATGGTTCTGGCTCATAGTAGTGTCTGCAATGCTGATCGTAACTCTGCCCTTCCTGATCTTGATTCTCATCTTGAATTTGCCTCCGATTCTCAGCTTCGTCACTTTGATCCTGGTGTTAATTGCGTGGGGCATAGTTGCTGGATATCGAGATTGGCTTAGAGATCAAAGGAAAGAAGAAGGAACCAAGTCCTAGCTAGTCCTTGTGTCGGCTATTTGCTTAGCTTTTGTTGTAGATTTCGAAAAGCAGTGAGCCTATTGCCAGCGATGAAACCAATATGAGCAGCGCTGATTGGGGTTGAATCGTGAGTCTTATGATGTTCGGTATGTCAAATGTTGAGAAGGCCAATCCGTACAATAGAAGATATATGGCGCCTGACAGGGAGAGTATGCCCAGCGCCTTGCCCAGGTTGGTTTCCAACGTTTGTCCTATTCCTTTCACGAGTGCCCAAGCCATCCAGATGTTAGTGATGACTAGCAGGTACAGCGGCCAAGTCGTCGCCAAATTAGGTTGGCTTGTGAAAATGAATGGCATGATGAGCTGCAAAGAAACTGGTGCGTATGCGAACGCCGTGGCAGCTGCAATTTTTGCAAACGTCTGTTTTCTCTCGAGCAATGCGATGGCAACGAGGTAGATTATGAAGGAGAGTGCGAACCATTTGAGAATTGCTAATCCTACGTTTATGATGATAGTGGAGAAGATCGAGAGGTCAAATGGCAATTCACCGAGGACTATGATTCTGAACGGGAGATCCGACGTGGCGGTCGCGCCAAGAACTCTTTGAACGGCAATTGAGTAGAGTCCTATTCCTGCTCCTGTAAGGATATTGACTAGCACCAAAGCATATACTGCGTTTCTCAAGGCGTTCTTCTCTGTTTTCAAACCTTCATACAAGTTTGAGTCGAATTTCATCGCCATAATTATCTTGTATGCTATTGTGTTCTTGTGTTGTGTCGGCCACTCGTATCCCATTCCTGCTCCCAGAATTCCTAATATGAGACCTATGACGAAGCCTCCACCATAAACCACGCTCAAGATAGATAACGCCAATATCATGGTGCAAAGGCCCTTCCGTCCGAGAGGTCTCGCGTATAATCTCACAGCAAGATACATCGTTATGATTGCCGCTATGATCCAGATTATGGATGACGATCCCTCAACCCATCCTCTTATTCCAAAAGAAATCCTGAACCATAATGGTGCGTTGATTCCAATGACGTTGCTTGGAGACTGAACAGGTCCAGATGAAATTATTATTGGAGCATTGTTAATTCCAACTAACAATGCGTTTATGAACATTAGAAATGCGCCTGTCAGCGACAGTAGAGCTGCGACTCTCGGTTTTTGTTCAGTTGTCATTTTTCCACCTCAACTGGTTTCAGGATTCAGAGCACCTGTCCTGTCAGGGCCTGCGGCCATAGAACCCTTCGGCGGTGCCTGTTCTCGCTTCATGATCATTTGAATCGCCACACAAGCAACGACGTTCAATAATGCTGCTGACAACGCCAGGAACCATCCTGACGATGGTCCCCATGTCCAGAAGTTGTTTGATTTCAGCCATGTTGAGACTTGGCCGCTAGAATCTGCTTTGCCACCCCAGGCACTGGCTATGTCTCCTGGATAGATTGGTGTCCAGCCGCTTGGGAGGACGATTGGTGAAATGCTTGAGAGGCCGGAAACTTGTGTGGGCAATTCCTGAGAGAAGTAAAATGCGGATATCACGAGGATCACCGCTGCGATGTAACCCAACGTCAATATGTATCTCAGATATTTGCGCGCCCTGGTAACCGCTGCCCCGATGGCGATTGGTATGGTTAAGGCTAAGCCTGCGCCCGTCAGTTGCAGTGTCGTGTCCATGAACGCAAAAGAAGGCGGATTGGGTTGTTGCGGGCTAGTCAGGTTCGAAAGGTTGACTTCAATGCTTGTGGTTGCGTTCTCTTCTAAACTGTTGTCAGTGTACGATGAGCTTACCGTTTTAAATAGGTTGAAGTCGTTCCTGAAACCTGAGTTAAATATGATACTTGCTTCGGGTGAAATCTGTAGCGTCCACCACGGCAAGACTATTGACGCTGCAATAAAGGATATTGACAAAAGAGCTAAAGCCGATAAGAGCATGTATGTTCTATTCAAGTTCTACCCACCAGTTAAGTCGCTTTTTCATCGTATAAATGGCAAGCCACAATGTGGTCTCCCCCTACATCAATCAGCGAAGGTTCCTTCTGGCGGCAAATGTCCCCAATGTATTCAGGGCAACGCGTGTGAAACCTGCAACCCGACGGCGGGTTAATTGGGCTGGGGATTTCTCCCTTCACGACTACTTCCGTGCGGCGAGATTCTGGATCAGCAATTGGCACTGCCTTGACCAATGCTCTTGTGTAAGGGTGCATAGGCTCAATGACCACTTTGGCTACAGGTCCTTTTTCCATTATTTTTCCTAGATACATAACTGCTAACCTGTCACATATGTGTCTGGAAAGAGCCAGATCATGCGTGATGTATAGGAACGAAACTCTGTATTTCTTAACGAGATCTAGCATCAGGTTCAAGATTTCGGCCCTTATTGAAACGTCCAACATTGAAACCGGTTCGTCGGCCACTATAAACTCGGGCTCCACCACTAACGCTCGGGCTGTGGCCACTCTCTGGCGTTGTCCACCGCTAAGTTCGTGTGGATAACGGAAGACGAATTCCTTAGGGGGGGTCAATTCAACATCTTCGAGAGCTCGATCCACTTTTTCTATGATTTGTGTCCGATTTTTCTCTCCCATTACGTTCAGAGGCTCAGCAACGATGTCTTGAATCGTCATCCTAGGGTTCAGTGATTCATATGGGTCTTGAAAAATCATCTGCATTCTTTTCCGGTAAGGCTTAAACTCTCTGTCAGAAATGGTGGCTATGTCTCTGCCATGAAAGTCTATCTTGCCCAGTGTGGGCTTGATTAGTTTGACCACAAGCCTGCCTGTTGTCGTTTTTCCACTGCCGCTTTCTCCAGCTAATCCGAAGATCTCTCCCTTCTTGACGTCAAAACTAACGCCGTCTACGGCTTTCACGAAGAGTTGTCTTCTTGAGGTCAAATTCCCAAGAAATCCCATGCTAACTGGAAACCATTTCTTGAGATCGGTGATGCTGACTATTGTCTCTTCCAAGTTCTTCCCTCATGATTTATTGGCTAAGTGGCAGGCCGCATAATGATCTCTTTCAACCGGCAGGAATGCAGGATCTACTTTGCGGCAGATATCTAGGGCATAAGGACACCGGGGATGAAAACGACACCCCGATGGAGGATAAAGCAAGTCGGGCGGCGAACCTGGCACTGAGATCATCCTTGTCCGAGCGGCAGTTATGCTTGGAAAAGCGGCTAACAAGCCTAGCGTATATGGATGAACTGCCCTCTTGAAAATGGCAACGGCATCACCAGACTCAACGATCTTTCCGCCATACATTATGGCTACACGATTGCATGTTTCTGCTATGATGGACAAATCATGACTTATCAGTATCATTGCGAGGTCAAGTCTCTCTCTGAGTTCTCGAAGCAGCTTCAATACTTGCGCGCAGACGATGACGTCCAAAGCGGTTCCAGGTTCATCTGCTATCAAGAGTTTTGGGTTACAGGCAAGCGACATGGCTATCATGGCGCGTTGTTTCATTCCTCCGCTGAACTCATGCGGGTAGTTGTCCATCCTGCCAGGATCGACCCCGACTAGCTCAAAGAGCTTGCGGCCTCTTTCCTTTGCTTCAGACGTCTCCACGTCTGGTTCATGGAGTTTGATGGCTTCTACAATCTGGTCAGAGATTCTCATGACTGGATTCAGCGCGTTCATGGCGCCCTGGAAGACTATCGACATTCCCTTCCATCTTATTCTATCCCTCATTTCGGTTTCTTCCAGCGATGTTATGTCGATGTTATCGAAGACTATTTTGCCGTCTACTATTCTGCCACCTGCAGGGAGTATTTTGAGTACGGAAAGGGCTATGGTTGTCTTGCCACATCCTGACTCCCCAGCTAAACCCATCGCCTGTTTCTTGTCCACGTGAAAAGTCACTCCGTCGACGGCTTGCACCCAACCTCTTTGTATTTTATAATAGGTTCGCAAGTTCTGGACGTCAAGTACGTGGAAGTCTGACATTTCTGTCTATCCTTCTCCGACCCGTAAATCACAAACTATTTGATAGAGGACATCCACATGATATTTAACCTTTTAGGGTTACGGAAACGCTTATTTTTACGCGTAGACTGATGGTGCACAGGAGCACTATGCATGATTTATGAATGGATCCACAGAGATGTTCAGCTCCAAGAAATCGCACAGACGACTGCCCTGTTCTTCCAAAATAGAGATTTTGTCACCGCAACTCAAGAGCACGACAACGTGTGGATCGTGTCTGCTGCAAAGAAAGTCGAAGACGAACGATACGTCGTCCTAGTAAAGATTCATGGTAGCCCCGACGATTTTTTCATAGAATTTAATTCGGGCCCTGACGAAAGAGCATACGGGATGTTCGGCAACCTCGCCACTTTCCTTGGGCTGGGCTTGTACATGAATCGAAAACTGAAGAAAGCTGAGTTTCTCACGAAGATCGAGGGACAATTTTGGGACTACGCAGACGGTTCTTTTCCGCCAAAAGAACACGCGAAAATGACTTAGATCGGTCTACAAAAGCTTAAATATTGTCCTTGGCTTTGAATTGTTCTTGAGCGTGGAAAAGTTGGGTCTACGTTCTTACCTCGCAAAACGCATAATATACTCATTTATACTGGTTTTGATCGTGATTATTCTGAATTTCATTATCTTCTTTGCTATGCCTGGGGATCCTTATGGACAGTTTATTCCGCCCCAGAAGCTGACCAAAGCCCAGCTAGAAGCACTCAGAAATTACTGGGGTTACTACGATCCGCAGTGGTTGAAGTTGGTAAAGTACATGTGGAATCTGTTGAGGTTTGATTTCGGCAAGTCTGTTAGGAACTATCAGCCGGTTGCTGAGCAAATGCTGGCTAGAATTCCCTATACGTTGATACTACTAGGCGGATCGACCGTTCTAGCTGTAATAATCGGCGTTTACTTAGGAGTGCTAGTTGCTGAGAGAAGAGGCGGACTCTTTGACACTGGTGCAGTAACAACCTCCCTCGTGACTTTTTCTTTGCCTACATTCTGGATGGGACTGATCGCCATATTGATCTTCTCGGTAACACTTCGCTGGTTTGCTGTAGGTCTTGCTCATCCTCCGAATTGGGATCTTGCAGGCTTTCCCACACCTGCAATGGTGAGCGCTCAAGTTTTTCCGAATGTTGTCCTAAGTCTCAACCCCGCCAACATCGTAGAAATGGTAAGGGGTTACCTGTACCATGGCTTTTTGCCGATTTTCGTGCTGACAATTTTCCAGTATGGTGGTTATCTTCTTCTGACGAGAGCAACGATGATTGAGGCTCTTACTGAGGATTACATCGTTACGGCCCGTGCTAAGGGGCTTTCTGAAAGGACGGTTCTGTTTAAGCATGCTTTGAAGAATGCTTCATTGCCCATCGTCACTTCCATTGCTTTGTCTTTCGGCTTCATACTTTCAGGCGCAATAATCACTGAAACAGTTTTCTCATGGCCAGGACTTGGAACATGGATCTGGGACGCCATAATCACGTCCAACTATCCCGTGTTGATGGCTGACTTCTACGTGATAGCCATATGCTCCATCATCTCCATCTTCATCGCCGACTTAATCTACGGTATTATTGATCCAAGAATCCACTACGGGTGAATATGATGTCGACCAGAAAGCAAAGGATTATCTTTTCCCTCAATCGTTTAGGGAACTTCTTCAAGCTCTTTTTACGCAACAAAAGAGGCATCTTCGGGCTTGCTTTAATCGGAGTCTTTGTTTTCATGGCCTTCGGAGCAGCCTTGCTGACACCGTACAACCAGCTCGGGTATCTGGGACAACTGGCTCAACCCGTTTCTGGACCTGAAGCAGCCCCAGCATGGCTAAGGTTCGTGCCAAAAGCATTGGGCGGCAACCCAGATCTATGCGAGAATCTCTTTCCGATAAGGGACCCAGACTTTAAAGTGCAAAATCCTCTATGGCCAACGGGTGATTGGAATCTTTCGATTACTCCAACAGCTGATGTCTCAACAGTCACTGTAGGGAAGGTGGAAGAAAACGGAACGGATAAGATGCAAGTGAGCTTCCAACGAGCAGGATCCAACCCTAAGGGCAATATGACAATATTTCTCTACAACGATTTCTACTTCCCATATACTGGACCGCCATCGATCGCTAGATCGACGTGGACGTTGATAGTTAACAGCACAGTGCATGAGGAACAGCGCCAAGTTTGGAATGTCCTGCTCAGCGCTTATGAAAAGGTGACTGTAAACGTTACTGATGTTCAATCAAAGGTTGCATTGGTTATCGTCGAGCCCAACGGAAAGAAGGATATCATCTCCCCCCAAGCAAAAGGCTTCATTTTTAACCAGACATTCTTTGCGGAGGGACTTAACATCGAACAATCCTTCAACGACGCGGTTGACTCAAGAGGACTCTTTCAACAGAAAGGAGAATACGCTTTTGGCTTGGAGATTCAGCTTTTCGACTTTTACAACACTACGGGAAACGTGAAATACGATCTGAAAGTTACTGACGTCAATTTGCAGCTTATGGGCACTGGCTGGGGAATATTGGGAACCAACAATTTTGGATGGGACCTCTGGGCCGAGCTTGTTTATGGTGCACGAGTTTCGCTATATGTTGGATTGCTCGCAGCAATACTATCTGTATCCATCGGCCTCGTATATGGGCTGGCTTCTGGATACTTGGGAAAGTATGTGGACGAAGTGCTGATGAGGATTACTGATGTCCTGCTTGTCTTACCAGGCCTTCCATTGCTCATCGTGCTTTTCGCGGTCTTGGGCGCATCTATCGAAAACCTGATAATCCTAAATGGGCTTCTTGGATGGATGGGATTTGCAAAACTCGTACGATCACAGGTTCTGAGCATCAGAGAGCGTCCATACATTGAAGCAGCAAAGGCCTCAGGTGCAGGAACTGGCCACATTCTGGTTAGGCACGTGTTGCCTAACGTAATGAGCCTGGTATACGTCACTTTAGCCACATCAGTTCCAGGCGCCATAGTATCGGAAGCAGCTTTAAGCTGGCTAGGCTTCGTAGATTACTGGCGAATGTCATGGGGCAGAATGCTCGCTGAAATGCAGTCGGCCGGCGCGATAGGACTGTGGTGGTGGGTCGTGCCGCCGGGCATGTGCATTGCAGCAATATCGATCGCCTTCGTGCTCTTAGGCTATGCACTCGATGAAGTTCTCAACCCTAAACTGAGAATGCGAAAATAGAATCCACTAGCAGCCTTCAATCCAGCCCGTTTACCTCGTTTCTTCCAGTGTAACTTTGTTCCATAAACCTTTAATAGCTGAGCTCCGAAAGATCTAACTTGCATAAAATAAGGAGAAGGAGAGAAAAATGAAAGAAAAGAATGTTCTAATAGCTTCCTTGATAATAGCTTCGATGACAATAATGATGCTCGCAGGAACAGCACAGGCATGGGAATACTACAACACTACCATAGCAGCCCCTAAAACGGACAACTTGGCTGAGTTATTCGGCCCAAGACTTGACCGAATCCAAATACAAATGTACGCAAATGAGTTAGGCGAATTCAACGCACTGACCGCTGGCGCGATCGACATGACAGACTGGCCCGTGGACAAAACTCACTACGACCTGTGGACAGTCCCGCCCGATAGCAATAACATTGCCGTATCTTTGACAGGCCCAGACTTCGGCATGTTCATCATAGACATGCGCCTGGACAACAATACACTGCTGGATGATGGTACTCCAAATCCGGCATACTTCTACCGCACTAGCCCCGCTGGCGCGGATATTCCGGAGCCACTCGGCTACAACCCGATGGTTGACGTTTGGCTCAGAAGGGCCATAGCGACTATCGTTGACAAGGACATGCAGGTGAAAACAATTGTCGGCGGTCCACCGTATCTAATCGCCGCAATGTACACACCACTATCCGCAGCCTACGGTGGCTACGTTCACCCACAAATCACACCGACCATGGCGTTATCTGCCTACACATACTTGAATTCCACAGGCTTCGGCCAATCACAAGTAGCAGTGGGCAACGCGTACCTAAACGCACACGGTTACAACACGTATAACGGGCTAGGCAAAAGACAAAAAGATGGAAAAGACTTCTTCATAGACTTCTACTATCGTTCTGACAACCTTTACAGAGCTAATCTTGCCACAATAGTTATGGGACCACTCTTGACGGCAGCTCCACCAGCCGGCTTAGGCCTCGCAGTTAACATGCTGGGAGTAACCAGTGCAGGCGGAAGAGCAGCTGTAATGGATGCAAAGAGAGGCCACATGTACACTGGTGGTTGGGGCTTAACAATGGACCCAGACCATCTGTGGTACTTGTTCGGCTTCCCAGGCTACTGGCACCCAGGCAGACCACCAAACTACATGTACTATCCAGGCGACGGCAACCAATTCACGGTGCCCTCAAATGGATGGGTACTCACCGACGCAATTCTGACCAGTTGGGGTTACCCAAGCGGCACAGGTAGCGGGACAGGAGTAGGCCCAGACTTATCATTCGCTGACCCTACCACTACGTATGCTGCAGGGGACGTAATCTGGAAGAACCCAGGCAACTACTGGGCTTGGCAAATGATGACCGCATTAACCCAAGGTCGCGCCACAGCTTCTGCATGGAAATGTCAAGAATGGCTTGCCTTCTGGGTCTGTGGTGACCCAGTCTACACGAACAACGGATACGCAGCCTTCCACAGAACTTACATTGGTGGAACTCCAGAGGAGGCCGCTTACGTGGGTCAGCCATGGAAGGGCGTTGTCAACGCGAAAGCATTCGGCGTTTGGACCACAGCCTCAGGCTACAACATGCACCCCGCAAACGTGAACTGGGGTACAGGCAGCGCAACCAACATAACCATGAGATGGGGCTTCAGACAGCCAACCATGTCCCTTAACCCAATCTATGCTGAATGGGTCTGGGACTGGTACGTGATGAACAACTGCTACGACAGCATGATAGGCGCGCACGCATACACTCTGCAAAACACTGGAAACTTGGCGCTGAACTGGCAATTGAGCACGTGGACCAGCCCGACCTTAGGCACATGCTCGAAGATCACCTTCTACATGCGCCATGATCTGCTCTGGTCAGATGGCATGCCGATAACTTCAAGCGACGTCTACTTCACGTGGGGAGGCCCGTCTGTTGTAGGTTCCATATCGAACATATTAGCAGCAAAGGGTCTACCGCCAGCATACTGGTCAACAAACCTCGCTGACATCCTATCGATCGCCACACCTGACCCCTGGACGGTCATAGTCTATCTGGACGTACAAGCATTCTTTGCACTGCACAGCATGTCAGGATTCAACTATGTCCTGCCAGAACACATATGGAAACCAATAATCTCGGCTGGAACGGGCGCTACTAACCCATTCAACATGCCGGGTGTCTGCTCAGGCGGCTGGACAATGGCTAGCACTGCAGATCCAGGATCAGGCGGCACCATAACTCTGCTGAAGAACCCGCTGCACAACATGCAGTCGGGCGGAAAGCCGATGCCCCTCACAATCAACACAGTTCAAACAAGCAACGCAACCCAGGAAATCGGCGACACACACTGGATATATCCAAAAAATGCAACAGCCGGACTAGCGGCAGTAACAATGTCTGTAGATATAACGATAGACAGCAGCTACTACTACGAGACAGGACCAAGCCAAACAGACATATACCCCTACACGAAGCTTGACGGAGTTAAGACCGTCACTTTGTGGAAGTGGACCGGAGCCGGAAACCCATCAGACATCACAAAATACACTCTTGCTAGCACCATTGTGACTGGCAAGTCGTGGGCAGCAGGCCGCGCGGGCACTGCAGCACTACCAGACGTTGAAACCTTAGCGGTAGGCACGCTGACTGCAGGCTACTACTTCATAAAGGTCGAGGCAACCATAAACAGCTTAGAAGTATCAACAGACAACGGCCTAACATGGACACCGATAAGCCCGAGCAACAACCCGTTCAACGGCTTTGTGAAGACGTACACTGAATGGTCTATAGTAACGTCAAGATACGACATACAAGGCAAAATCTGGAAGCCAATAGTATCACCAGTATACCAAAAAGTCGCAGACCTGAGGACCAACCTGCAGGACGTATTTGGCACCGCATTAGCCTACGGAAGCAGACCAGGATATTCCAACTGGAATCCAGCAGCAGACGTGAACAACGACGGCACGGTAAACCTGCAAGACTACTTCACACAGGCACTAAACTTCGGCTGGAGCGCATAAGCGGGCGACCCATAGACAGATCGCAGAAACCCTGCGATATTCTGTCTCCCTCTTTTTGTTTCTCTTCTAAAACACAAGACTACCTATTCATCACATTCTACAAAGTTCAAGATTGCAGACGGTAGCGCGCGTTGAAGAAACATACAAGCACACGTTCCATTCTCTTGCAGTCATCTTTTCTATGTCCTGTTTCCGAGGTTTTCTAGGTCCCCAATATTCCTGAACTGAATAGAACATAATTCCGTAATGCTTAAATCCAGAAGCGCACCAATTGTTAAGTGCTTAAAAGGAGAAGGAGAAAGGAAAAATGAAAAGCAGATTAAGTTCAGCACTAGCGATAATGTTAATCTCAGCATTCCTAATAAGCTCTATCGCATACATCAAACCAGCATTTGCACAAGCAAACCACATATACTTAGTCAATTCAGCGAACAACTTCAGCAGCGCACCGGTCGGCACATTGTTCAACGTGTCCGTGTGGATTGAAAACAGTGATCCAGGCGGCTTAGGCGGTGTGCAAGTAACCATGGTGTACGACAACACCAAGCTCAAGGCCGTAAAGTATGCTGTCCCAGACGGTGTACACGGCGCACCACTAAACCCAAGCTTCTTCATGCCTATGACCCCTGACCCTGACTCTGTGTTATCATCGAGCGGGGCCAACTTTATTCAAGTAGGAGTATCAAAAGGTGGCCTACCACCACAAACTCCTTGGGGACATGACGGAATAATATGCATCATTGAACTCAACATTACGCAAGCACCGGAAAAACTGGGCGAGCTATCATGCGCCTTGAACATAAACAACCAAAACACACTAGTCCTGGACCCCAACTCAAATCAACTGGCATATACGGCTACTGATGGTTCATACACCAACACATGGGTCGCACCACCAGGTCCATACATGGGTCTAGATCCCACGAGCCAAACCTTCGGACCAAACCCGCCAACTGCAGTGGGCCAAACATTCATTGAGAGCATCTACGTCAAAAGCATTAGTCCCCTTTGGTACATGACTCAGGCAAACTTCAGCCTTCTGTACAACAGCACGATAATAGACGTCCTCAGCGCGCCCGCGATCGACCCATTCTGGGTGACAAACGAAGTTGTCCAAAACCCTGGTAACATATTCATAAGCGTCAACGCTACATCGACCCCGAGTGGCGACGTTCTAGTCGCAACATTGACATTCACTGTGATGATGCAACAAGTTGCTCCGCCCTACCCGTTATATTGGGCTGACGTTTCCCCGCTGACATTTGCCGAAGTGTTCTTCTACGACCACATTGGACCCGTTACCCATTCCCAAATCCCTGATGATACAGGCACTGTGACAGTGAACGTCCTAAGAACACTGCTGCTGCCATGGCTCGAGGTGAGGCCGGCTAGCGTTGTTATGGGTCCTGCACCATCAATCGGCGAAGAGTTCACCGTAGCTGTATGGGTGACTGGTCCCGATCCAGTGCACTTAGACGAGAATTGGCATGTCATAGGCGCAGAGTTCAGACTGTTCTACGACTCAACACTGATAACGCCGGTCGCCATAACTGAAGGAACATTCTTCACAGACCCACTGTGGAACCTGCACGGAACATTCTTCACAGGCACACACGAGCTTGACGGACTTGGCGATCACGTCCTGGTCGGCGAAATGTTACTGTCGAACGACGTTGGCGTTTACGACCAAACAGTTTGGCCAAACGGCGAAGGCCCAATGGCCTTCATCACCTTCAAGGTCTTATGGCAACAATGCCCGAACAACGCGAGCTGCGTGCTTAGCATTCAACCCCTCTTCGGATCAGACGAATGGTTCATCGACAAGGACGGAAACTGGGTAGAAGCTATGGATCCAGTGAATGGACTATACACGATCCTACCCTTTGACATGCCGGGAAGAGTCTTAGACATTTACGGCGGAGCTAACAACCGTGGCTACTGGCCAGGTTATCCAGCTCCATTCCCAGCGCCATACGGCGGACAAGGACCAAACCACTGGATGGACATAGTCTTCCCACAGTCAGAAGTAACATTCTACGCGAACTTGACATACAATTACTGGCCAGTTCAATCCAAGGACATAGGCTTCGAAATAGAAGGACCATTCGACAAGCTTCCGAATGGCACACTTGTACCAAGACAGACACCATACCAGTTCATATGGGCAAAGTTAACAGCAACTACGGGTCAAGACGGTATTGCAGTCATAACCTACAGAATGCCATGGCCATGCGACGACCCAGACATCATTACTGGCGTATGGCAAGTATTCGCCACAGCGACAGTAGGTGACGTTACGTTCGGTGACGTAATCATGTTCTACTACGAACGCGCCGTTTACATAACAAAAGTGACCACAGACAGCTTCTACTACACACACGGCCAAGACGTATGCGTTACAGTCGACTATTCGACGCACTCAGTAGAAATGTACCCAGTTCTGTTCTCAATAACGATCACCGACGACCTTGGTGTACCATTCGGGTTCATCACGTACGAGACGATGGTTGGCGGTGCAACGTTCTGCACTTGGAAGAACGGAACATTCACTGTTTGCATAACGATACCGAAATGGGCATATGCGGGCTACGGACATGTACATGTTGACGCCTACGATAAGGACCCGACCGACGGCGGATTCGCTTGGACCCCAGAGTTTACGCCAGCACCAGAAATCCAGATAGGTCCATATTAGAACCAACAAAAAACTACAATTTCCCCCTTTTTTAATCTTTTAAAGTCTTCATGGTAAATGATCTGAGGCTATATTCTGAGATGACTGGAACAAAATTCCAGAACGCTTATTAAACATGTTTTCCCCTCCTTACATTCGAGGGAGAAGAAGACACATGAATAAGAATAACAACGTGGATTCGTTCATCCTTGTGCTTATGCTGGTCTTGGCGATTGCTGTTCCAATGGCAAGAGTGAACGTAGGGAATACTTCATCTGTGTTAGCAATCACCGCACAGACCAATAGCGCGAGTTACTTATTACGGCAGAACGTGAATATAACTGGAAACTTGACTTCCGATGGTTCGCCAGCAAACAATCTTGTTGTAGCGCTTGAAGGAAACACACCGATCAACACTCCGCTGTTCTACAGAGTCTTGCAAGTCGGAACCCCAACCCAACAATGGCAGGTCAGCATAACAAACCTGTTTTTACTGGACAGAAATGGCAATCCGATAGATACCGCGAGCCCAGGAGTTGTCGTTCAAGTTGGAATAACAGTTTACAACCCACAATTAACTCCTAGAGATTTCTGTGCCACCGTCACAATTTACGATGCAAACATGATCGCTATAGGTGCAAAACCCTTTTTTGGAACCATCGACCCTTACCTCAGCGTCAACGGTTCAGCTCAGTTTACGATTCCAGTATCAGCAAGCTCGGGCCAAGCCATGATAGTCGGCGATGTGTTCAGTGCTGAGCCGAAGAATGGTGGAATCGTCTACTGTTTAGAAAACACGCTTTACTATTGGATAAGCAGAACCGAAAGTGGCTTGGTCGGCCATCCGCAGCCTCAGCCACCCGCACCTCAGACTACTCCTGGCACATACAATGCCGCCGTGCGATTGCCTACAGATCCCCAGATCGGATACTACACTCTTTATGCTATAGGTCAAACAAGCCCAAGTTCAACTTGCTCAACGGCAACAACATTCAGCGTGCAAGCCACGTCCGGATACCCACCACAAGCATCATTCATATATTGGCCAGCAGTTCCATTCCTGAACCAGACCGTTAACTTTGACGCTTCAGCCTCAACGCCCGAAGGATACAACGATAGGATAACAAGATATGAATGGGACTTCGGAGACGGAACACCCAAATATGTCAGGACAGGAAACCCACCTGCTTCGACCGCTCAGCACGCGTATCAGCAAGCAGGCACGTTTACTGCAACTCTGAACGTCACAGATAACGAAGGACTGTGGTGTACTACGTCAAAACCAATCAAGATCCTCCTCGACTATGGTCCAACAGCCAACTTCACGTGGACACCAACCACGCCGTACAACAACACTGACGTGGTAACCTTTGACGGTTCAAGTTCGACACCAGGCTGGAGTGCAAGAACCCAAGGATATTCACCTATCCAGAGCTATGCTTGGAACTTTGGAGACGGAACTCCCATAGTGACATACCCCGGCGCGACAACGACCCACATGTTCGTAAACGCTGGAGACTTCACCGTGACCCTAACTGTCACAGACGCTGAAAGTCGCACGGGAACGCTGCAACAAGTAATCCATGTGCTACTCACGAGTCAGAGCGTGAAGATATACGACGCAAGCCACGATGGAAAAATAAACCTCATCGACGTCTTCTTGACGGCCCTAGCATACGGATCAGTACCAGGATCTCCAAATTGGAACGCAAACTGTGACTTTAACCATGACGATAAAGTGAACCTGCTGGATTACTTCGCCGTAGCCCTCCACTTTGGACAAGATCCATAAACCCTCATTGTTTGAGGCATGATCATGAAATCGAATAATATCCCGAAAACTTTAAGACAAACCAACGATGATGAGTACATGTCCTCATCTGAGGGACAGGGAGAAAGATCATGAAGAAAGAATGCATAGTTAGCTTGATAACAATGTTATTGTTGGTTCCATTTCTGGCAGGTGCGCGCTCAATGCTGGCGGCAGCATCCTCAAATCCGAGCATCAGCTTTGAACAATCAAACTACATCTATTCGACGAGCACGACAGCCGCAGGAACAAGATTCAACATTTCTATCCAGGTTCAGAACGCCCCGGACTTTGGCGGCTTGGAGGTTTATATGGAGTACAACGACAGCATCATTAACGCGACACGCTGGTTTGAACCTACTTGGAACAGCAGCTACATACTCTACGGGCTGGCAAGCTCAACCCTGCCGTCTGCCCCCAACACAGGCTACCATCACATCGGCCTTAACCGTGGTCAAATCCAAATAGGCATTAACAAAGGTGGACTTCCGCCTGTAGCACCGTGGGCGCACTCAGGACTGGCAATGATCATCGAATTCAACATCACAGCCGTTCCGACCGTTGGAGGAGACAAGTTTACCACCGACCTGGGCATTAACTATCCTGACACGTTCCTACTTGACCCAGCAGGAGCTCCCATTTCACCAGTCGACGTCCAGGATGGGTACTACGAAATAAGCAAACCAGGTGCGCCACCACCCAGCTTCACGCTCACAATTACTGCAACCGCGGGCGGCACGACAAATCCTGCTTCTGGTGCCTACCAGTATGTCCAAGGGTCTGTTGTATCTGTTCAAGCTGCCGCAGGCAACGGATATCATTTTGACCATTGGGAACTGGATGCGGTGAACGTTGGCTCAGCGAACCCGTACTCAGTTACGATGAACAATAATCACGCTTTGAATGCATTGTTCGCGTTGGGAACAAACTCGAGGATATTCGTAGATCCACCTGCAATAGTAAACTCGACGATGGTGCCAGACTCTTCAGAGTTTTGCATAAACATAACAATAGCAAGCGTCAATGGAATGAAGACATGCGAGTTTAACTTGACCTACGACAGCTACGTAATCGGCTTCATATCAATAGGCTTCCTAAGAGTCGACGGTCAATACCCCCAGCCAGGTATCCAAGCTGATGATACTGCAGGCTTTATCTGGGTGAAACTCACCTATTCCAACCCGGTCACCGTTTTAGGCTTGAGCCCAATGGTTAAGATAACATTCCTTTTAAGGAACCTTGGGCAAACTCCTCTTAACCTTACCGACACGGAGATCACTGATCCCCAGGGCAATCTAATAGCACACGATGTGTCCAACGGATTCTTCGCGGCGCTTATCCACGATGTCGCGATTACAAACATAATTGCTTCCCCAACTTGGGCATATCCGGGATGGCCCGTCAATGTTACGGTCTCAGTTAAGAACAACGGAAATGTGAATGAAACTTTCGACGTCATGGCTTTTTACGGCAACAACACGATTGGAGTGATCACGGTAGCTAACCTACTTCCTAACGAAACGAGAGACATCTTGTTCGCTTGGGATACCACTGGAGTTCCAGAAGGAAACTACACGATATCAGCTTATGCCACGCCCGTGCCATACGAAATACACCTGTCTGACAACTTGCTAATAGACGGCACAGAATGGATAATGATCAAGAAACACGACGTGGCCATAACCAACGTGTCCGTTGACAGCTGGGCCTATCAAGGATGGGTCATGCAGATAAACGTCACAGCCGAGAATCTAGGAGACTATGATGAAACGTTCGACGTGAACGCATACTACAACAGCACAATCCTAATCGGAACAGCCCACGTTGACAACCTGGGCACGTCACAGAGCCTCACCTTGCAGATCAACCTTGACACTTCATCGCTGCAGCCGTGCCATACCTATTCAATCTCGGCACAAGCTACACCCGTTCCATACGAGTATAACACGACGAACAATGCACTCGTTGACGGCGACTTGAAAGTGCGCCTCATGGGAGACCTCAACGGAGACGGCAAGGTAAACCTGATCGACTATTTCGAAGCCACTCTTGCCTTCGGATCATATCCGGGACACCCACGATGGGATCCTCCTGCAGACTTAGACCGGAACCTCAAAGTCAACTTGCAAGACATTTTCAAAGTCGCCATTTACTATGGAAAAAGCTGCGTCTAACCAATCCTCCACTTTTTTATTATTGGCAAAAGCTTTTATTTGCAACATTACAATTTCCTACCAGAAAAGGAGAGTAAAAACATGGAAAGCAAGAAACTAGCTGTACCTATAATAGCTCTACTGTGTATTCTCACGGCAATGCTTGTAATGGCTCCTAGAGGGCTTGCAACGGCTCAAACAGCAGCCGACCCCCTAATGATCTATATGACACCAGACAATGGAACAAGCGTTCAAGGCTTATTCAACGTCACAATCATGCTTTCAGGCTCGACAACTTCGAACATAGGCGGTGCTCAAGTATACATTTCATTTAACGATAGCATCATAAACGCAACTCGATGGTTTATGCCGATAAGTGATCCAACCTTCTTCATGCCCTTAACTCCATCCACGGCGACAGGACTCCCGTCGCCACCAGATCCAGGCTACATCCACCTTAGTCCAGGCAATGGCCGCGTCCAAGTATCAGTACTCAAAGGAGGCATGCCCCCAGCGGCTCCATGGGGTCACACGGGTCTAATATGTATCATAGAGTTCAACGTCACTGGCAATTCGCAAGACCAACCAATCCTGCTGCGCATGAATGACCCATCCAACACTTTTCTTGTTGACGATGCGTCTGCCGTCATCCCGGATGTTGTCATAAACGATGGATCGTATCCCATCATTCCGGAATTCCAGGTCGAGTATGCACTGCTGGCGTTAATCGGCCTAACTGTAATAGCAATAGCGATCCGCAAGAAAGCCTTTCCAAAAGCAGTTGTCAAAAGCCTTTAATTCCTCTTCTTTTTTTTGTTCTAACCCTTTAAACGCACCACTGCAGCGCCAGCCTTTCTGAATCGAATCAATGATTCACTTGTAGATTCCAAATGTTGATTCTGCCTTCATAATCCTATAATATAGCTTAAGTCAAAGTTGGCACGTTACAAGTGAAGATTCAGGTGAAAATAGTGACAGAAAAACTTAAAAGCACTTACCATAGATACGCAATAACAGGTCTAAAAAATAGAATAAACCAAAGCTCAAGAGTTGAGTGGAGGAACAAAATGAAGACAGGTATTATAGTCTTTCTGACGGCGATGATTATGCTATCAGCTGCATTGGCGCCCTCGGCTTTTGCATTTCATGTTCGGGACACGCCTTCTGGGGCGCACATGTGGCTCGAAACGTCACCAGGCGCCATTAATGTCACTGTGCCTAAGCCGTTCAACGTTACAGTTCTTGCACGAAACGTCACCGCCCCCGATAGTCTAATAGGAATCGAATTTGAGATGCCCTACGTCTGGAAATCACTTGAAATCCTAAACGTGTACGAGGGCTCTTTTCTGAAAAACAAAGCACCTTTTGGTACGATCCTGACCGCCAACTACCAAACGACAAAAGGCAGACTAGTGGTTGGACAGATGATTTTACCTAACGACGTGGGCGTTTGGAACACGACAGATTTGCCCAGCGGCGACGGCGATGTAGCCACGATAACTTTCCTGCCTAAGACAAACGCTGCAGCAAACTTCACATTAAAACCGCAGCCCTTGCTAGGTGAAACAGTCTTCCTGAACAGCACCGGAGACTATCTTCCATATCTCGACCCTGAAGGAACAAACTACACGTACACGCCGTACCCACAACCAACCATAAGTGTTAACCCAAATAGCTTAACTTTCCATAACACCTTCAGTGCAGACATAAGGATAGTTGACCTCCTTGCAGGATGGAAACTGACACACGCCGAAATCACCGTTCTCTACAACGCTACTGAACTAGGAGTGGTTGGAGCAAATGAGGGTACGTTCATGTCCCAATTCGGCAGCACAACGTTTAACGCCTCACAAGACGTCGGCCAAGTAAAAATGAATATAACATTGACGCCTGCAACCTCATTCCCGTCTGGAACCGGAATCTTAGGAACCATACTCTTCAACACAACTTTACGCCCACCGGCAATGTCAACCCTGACACTTGACAGCGCAGACCTACTCGACCCAGATGGTTACAAAGTCTACGCGGACCTGAATGACGGCATTTATACGATGAACGAGGCTCTTGTACACGCAATAAGCGTAAGCGGCACAGCTTACCCCGTGTTGACGCTCAGCAATGCTTCAATAAACACCGTTCCAATGCTCTTTGACGGCAATCACCGAATGCTCAACTTCAACGTCACAGGCGACGGAACACCGACTTTCATCAACATAACCGTTCCCAACAGCCTCATCCAAGCCGACCTTAACAACTGGCTCGTACTAGTAGACGCACAACAAACGACACCTACAATCACGGTGATCAACGCAACCCACACGCTGATAAGCATAAACTACAACTTCACAAACCAAACAGTCCGCATAATGGGCACCTCAGCAATCCCAGAAATACCAACAAACATGCTGCCACTGCTACTGTTGCTGGCAACAGCCGCATCGATCGGTTCTGGACTGGCCTACAGAAGACGCAACAAACTCAGATCTTCCAAGTGAGAACTTCCGTTTCTTTTCCATTTCTCTTTTTTTAGGTTTTCTAATTACTCGACCTACGACGAGGCAAGAGATGACTCCGATCGGACCAAACCAAAAGAATTTGTTAAAAGCAAGAAATAGTCCAAAGCACAAGCAACCTTCCAGCGTCCATGCGTCCAACTCAAACCGCGCACGCGAGGATACTGCTAGCAAACAACGCTGTAACAGCTTTACTTCTCTCTTCAGAACATCGTTTTGATTGATTCAATTGAAAAATGAATAGAATGAAATAGAACTTAATTACAAAAGACTTAAAAGACGTCAAGATCCTAAATACTAGTGCCTAGGGAGAAGGGAATGGGATGAGGCATCGCATATTCGTAATATTAGTTATGAGTCTTCTCATACTCTTCTTACCCCTTTTCATCAAAAATTCCCATTCTGACCAAGCTCCCACTGCCTCATTCACATACTCACCAGCTATTCCAGGACCCGGGGACACAATAACCTTTGACGCTTCAGCCAGCCTTGCGCCAAATGGCTGGATTACCAGCTACACGTGGGACTTCGGCGACGGAACCGTCACGCCAACGTCGGACCCCACAGTTGCCCATTCATATCCCATCGACGGCAACTACACCGTGCAGTTAACTGTCACAGATAACAATGGGTTAACAGACGTTGCAGTGGTCGTCATTCAAGTACTGAAAGAGGTTGACTTCAGAGTGTGCTACGCGGGAACTGTGATCCCGCTTCCTAATGCACCAGTAACCGTGTACTACAAAAATGGCGCGTCATGGGTACCAGCTCCAGCAAGGTCGAGCAATCCAGGGGTTGCGGTAATATACGACAACAAGACGCAACCAAACGTCGCTACACAATACCGAAATCCGGGTTTTACTGCCTCAATCCTTCTCTACAACGCAACCAACATGGGTTTTGATCTCCATTCATCTGGAAATAACATGATCGTTTTCTTCAAGTTCCAATGGGGGTCTCAGACGGCTTATTGGCCGAACAGCACAACCACGTACTATACGTATGACAATATTCATGGGAATATAGTGGCTAACACCTTTTCGCCCGATGGGCAACCATACTGGGACTCTGCAGCATCAACATACGTGATAAAGGCCGCGCACATTGAATCCTCAGAATGCAGCCCGATAGTAGTAGGCATTTTCTGTCCACCATCCCCCCAGCAATATTCCTTAACCGTCAACATTGACCCGTCCGGCATCACAGCAATTCCAGGTCAAGGCCTGTACGCAAATGGCACTAATGTCGTGTTGACCGCTCCCACATACGTCAACGTTTCTGCCAGCTTGCGCTATAGGCTCAACAACTGGGACGTTGACGGAATCTCACGCGGTAGCGGGGTCAACCCAATAACAGTCCTAATGACTGCAAACCATACAGCAACAGCACACTATCTCCAACAATACTATCTCACCGTAACCTCCGCGTATGATTCACCCACCCCGCTAAGCGGATGGTTTGACACCGGGACGTCTATCGTCGCGTCCGTTTCCACTCCAGTCTCTGGTCCTCCAGGCACTCGATATGCCTGCAGCGGATGGACTGGGACAGGCAGTGTTCCAGCTTCAGGAGCCAGTCCGTCTGTCACCTTCACAATAAGTCAACCTTCAACCATCACATGGAACTGGAAAACCCAATACCAGCTAACGGTAACTTCCCCATATGATTCACCCACTCCGATCACAGGCTGGTTTGATTGCGGAACAACCATAACAGCGTCTGTTACTTCTCCAGCGTCTGGTCCCTCAGGCACCCGTTATGTTTGCAGCGGATGGACTGGGACAGGCAGTGTTCCAGCTTCAGGAGCCAGTCCGTCTGTCACCTTCACAATAAATCAGACATCAACCATCACATGGAACTGGAAAACCCAATACCAGGTGATTTTTGATCAGGCTGGCGTTGGTTCAGATTTCAGTGGCACCGTCGTGACGATCGACAGCGTTAACTATAGTCGCAACGGCTTACCCACTACGCCCCAATTCTGGTGGGATCAAGGATCAAACCATAACTTCTCTTTCTCCTCACCCTTGCCAGTGAACGGTGGCACAAACTATGTTTGGAACTCAACCAACGGGCTGTCAAGCCTTCAAAGCGAAACACTAACAATAATGACCTCGGGAAACGTCATAGGAAACTACATAACGCAAAATCGCATTACATTCGATCAGACTGGTGGTGGCTCAGACTTCACTGACACAGTAGTCATCATTGACGGAGTCAATTATAGCAAGTCACAACTGCCAGTTTCTTTCCCATGGACAAGCAGTTCTGTCCACACCTTTGCCTTCCAATCACCATTAGTTCCTAGCGCAAACACCAAGTATGTTTGGGTCTCTACAACTGGCCTATCAAATCTGCAAAGCGGCTCTATTACAGTGACAGCCTATGGAAACATAGTCGGCAACTACAAGACTCAGTATTATTTGGCTGTGTCTTCTGTTTATGGTAGTACTGGTGGTCAGGGCTGGTATGATAGTGGCAGTACGGCTTATGCTACGGTAACGCCATTAACTGTTGCTGGTGGTTCTGGGATCCAGTACGTCTTCACCACGTGGGGTGGTGATGCTTCGGGCAGTACTTCTCCCTCAAACCCCATAACCATGGACGGTCCCAAGACTGCTAATGCTAATTGGAAGACTCAGTATTATTTGGCTGTGTCTTCTGTTTATGGTAGTACTGGTGGTCAGGGCTGGTATGATAGTGGCAGTACGGCTTATGCTACGGTAACGCCATTAACTGTTGCTGGTGGTTCTGGGATCCAGTACGTCTTCACCACGTGGGGTGGTGATGCTTCGGGCAGTACTTCTCCCTCAAACCCCATAACCATGGACGGTCCCAAGACTGCTAATGCTAATTGGAAGACTCAGTATTATTTGGCTGTGTCTTCTGTTTATGGTAGTACTGGTGGTCAGGGCTGGTATGATAGTGGCAGTACGGCTTATGCTACGGTAACGCCATTAACTGTTGCTGGTGGTTCTGGGATCCAGTACGTCTTCACCACGTGGGGTGGTGATGCTTCGGGCAGTACTTCTCCCTCAAACCCCATAACCATGGACGGTCCCAAGACTGCGAACGCGAACTGGAAGACTCAATATTACTTGACTATGGTGACTAATCCTCCTGGCGTAGACTCTCCATCCGGTGCTGGGTGGTATGATTCTGGGGCTTCCGTTACAATATCTACAGATGCCTTCGTGGACATAGTTCCAGGTTCTTCACGCTACAGATTCAACGGTTGGACAACAGCTGACATATCAGAAATAGCTGACCCGACAAGATCGCCTACTACGGTATTGGTTGACAAAACTAAGACGGCAACAGCAGCTTATGCAATCATGTACAATGTGACATTTAACCAGTCAGGTGTTGGATCAGACTTCGCCGGGCCCGTCGCAACAATCGACAGCACAGGATACCCAGTAGGCAACTTGCCGAAGAGCTTCTGGTGGGACGACGGCTCAATTCACACCTTTACCTCCCAATCTCCTCTAGTAGTTACGGCAAACACTAAACAATATGTTTGGACAAGCACCGCAGGCCTTTCGCCGTCGCAGAGCGACAGCAGCTTCACGGTTTCGACCTTTGGAAGCATCACAGGTAACTATAAGACTCAATACTATCTCACTGTAAACTCGCTTTGGGGATCACCCACTCCGACAAGCAGCTGGTTTGACGATGGAACACCAATCACGGCCTCAGTCACATCTCCATCGTCTGGTTCAACAGGCACACGCTACGTCTGCACAGGCTGGACCGGAAGCGGAAACGTACCGTCTTCAGGAACAGGTACAACAGCGACCTTCACAATAACGCAGTACTCAGTCATAACGTGGAAATGGAACACCCAGTATCTCCTAACCGTGGCAACAAACCCAACGATGCTGAGCCCTCAGCCGACAAGGAACCCAACCGGACAAGCAGATCCCGTTAATGGCTGGTGGTACGATGAATCAACAAAGGTCGATTTGACAGCCCAAACGGTTTCAGGATACGTGTTCAGCTACTGGGACGCAGACGGCACTTCTCAAGGCAACGGAGTCAACCCCATATCAATTAACATGCTAGCGTCACATACAACCACAACGTACTACGCAACTCCACCTCCTGCTTTCTCAGTTTCCATAAACCCAATGCTGGCATCAATCTACCTGGGCAACTCAGTGGCCTTCACGTCAACAGTTAACGGTGGGACCTCACCTTACAGCTATCAATGGTACCTTAACAACAATCCAGTTTCAGGAGCAACATCGAACAGTTGGACATATACGCCTCCGACGACTGGAACGTTCTTCGTGTACTTGAAGGTCACAGACGCTGGCAGCAACACTGTCCAATCAGGCACTGCGAAGATCACAGTCGTAACCGTTCCAATAGGAGGTTATACGGACAACTCGCTTTCTTTGGCAAACAGAACTCCGCCTGCAAGCATAGTAACATACATAGCGCTCGTAGCCTTCTTTGCCATGGGAATCAGCCTAAGGAAGCACAAAAGGAAATAAGAAACGGTTCCCCTTCCCTTCTTATACGCCATCCCTCTGACGGGACCAGAAAGATGAATAGTGAGAATCATAAATCCATCTACAGTAACAAAAAAATGTGGGCAGTTGTTGCCACAGCAGCAATTCTAATTGCAGCAACGCTTCTAGTCTATTCTTACACATACCAACAAAGCCAACCTAAAGCCGCGATTATAGACGAGTTGAGCAGTTCCCAACTGTCTTCAATGTCCCGCCGCCAAAACCAAACATTCATAACGGAAGCACAGGAACTGCTGCACGAACGCTTTTCTGAAGTTGACTATTACTCAGACAACGCCACAGTAGACAACTACAAAACCCTTGCATCATCAGGGTACAAGCTGATAATCTGGAGGGTACACTCAGCGCTAAATCTCAACTCAAAGTACATCGCAATATGCTCTAGTGAGAGGTTCGGCTCAAAAAACTATGACCAATACTCAAATGATCAGCTTACGCTCTGCAATATCACTGACGACCCATACCTGTATTTCGCGATAACGCCAAAATTCATTGAAGAATCCATGGATGGGAAATTCGAAGACACAGTCATCATCTTGATGAGCTGTAATGGGCTAAAACCAGAATATGGCAAAACCGCGGAAGCCCTCATACAAAAAGGCGCAAAAATACTCGTAAGCTGGGACAATTGGATTGAAAGCTCTGACAATGACAACGCGATCACATTGCTCCTTCAACACCTAATCGTTCAAAACAGCACCATTGGAGAAGCTGTGGGAGTGGCACGTGGACCGTATCCTTCAATCTACGGACCGAGCGAACTCATATACTATCCGCACACTGACGCTGCGAACTATCGTATCCCAGACTATAGAAAAGACAACGTTGCAGCGGTCACAGGATTTGCAGGTGCAGCATACTACGTAAAGACTAAGGAACCAGATTAGCCGGAGATCAAGGCACTCTAAACGATGGCTTGGCTAAACATACTTGTCAGCCGCTTGAACCGTCTTGAGACAGCGGAATAAAGCTGGCCGCGGATGGCATCACTAGACAGATTGAGTCCATGCAGTCTCCTGACGTCTCCCGCCAATTCCGCATCTTGAAGAACTTCATTTACCCACTTTTCAAAGTCTCCACGATACAGGTGAAACTCCAATGACTTGACGTTCACTTCATTTATCTTCTCCATGAACTCTCTCATGGAAGATGCGCTTACGCCTGTGTAGTTGCCAATCGAAGTGAAGAAGTAGAACGCCTTCTCTCTTGGAACAGTTTTCAAGATTTTCGACATGTTTCTATCGCTCACCCTCTTCTTCCAACTAATATTAAACGCTCGTTTTATAAATGTTGACTCTGCCAGAATCAACCACTGACCACTGCTCTTCCTTAAACTTCTTGGTGACTATTGACGTGCGAACCCTTAAGACACCTGGCAAGGGAGCAACTGAATTAGCAATAAACTCATGCAGGTGCTCTTGTGTTTCTGCAACAACCTTGGCCATAATCTGCAGTTCCTCAGACAGAGACGTGTAGACATCCAAGACCTCAGGTGCATCGCACAGTTTTTCCGCAACTTTCTCAATAACCTTGGGATCAGTATATACAGTTATGATAGCAGTGATATTCTTGGCACCCATCTTTTCAGTATCTATTTGGATCATGTACTTTTTGATTATGCCCTGTTGTTCCATTCTCTTGATTCTATCATAAACTGTTGAATGGGCTATTCCCAAAAGCCTACCTATAGCAGTGTACGTCTGCCTTGAATTCTCCTGCAGAACCTGCAAAATCCTCAAATCAGTCGCATCTAAAACTGCCACATTATCCCTGAGCTTCAAAGCTGTCCAATCCTCTTACGATATATCAATATTCTGTTTGAATTTATCATTTTTTGTCGGACAGACGTAGAAAATCCTCCATTTTGTTTTCAAATTGCCGCAAGCTTTTTTCGGAAATCTGTCGAAAATTCAACATTCCCGACACAAACCTTCGGAAGTAGGACAACACCGCGGACAGTCTTGCGGGAAACGTGACAAATAGCTTTAAATTAATGGTTCACCAATAGAACATTGTTCTAGAAGATTGTAACAGAAGAGGCTTGTGACCGCAAGATGAAACAGTCCGACATTTGGGAAATCGAGGCGAAATTTAGGGACTTGTGCAAGCGTCGCGGTTGGCGGACTTCTGAAACCGAAGATTGGGTCGAGGTCAAAGACAGCTATCATCATTTCATCTGGGTCAGAGATGTTCATCTCTCTTCATTCAAGAGAATAACCAAAAACAACAAATGCGTGGTTCGAGACGCGTTAACCTATAGGGTTATTGAATCTTCGTATACCGCATGGTTATTTTTGAAGACGCCACAGCAAGCTCTCGTCAAAGCCGTTCTTGAAAGTGCTGACTTCTCCTGCAAAATCGCCCTGTACGATTTGAGTAGCCTCGCAGATGGGAAGAGCATATGTGGCAAGCTGAACGGCACAGATAGCTCTGTTTTCAGAGAATTCGAAGACTTCCTAGAGAACGAGTTCAAAATCAAGTTTGAGCCTCTCTCCCATCTTGATGCCTCCGAAACACAGTCTAACGCCTGCGCCGTTACGGAGATGACCTAGATCCTGCGCAGGTTTTCAAAGGTTTGATAAGCAGACATCCCCTAAGAGAGTGCTTGTGAGGCGAAATGTCCCAGGACGCTGAAAGAGTAAGAAGACTCGTTGAATTCAAAGAAAAACTCACAAAAAAAGTTGAAGAGGTCGAGGAAGAACTCAAAGATCTCCAAGCAACACTTGAAACAGTCAATTCCATACTGCTGGAAAAAGGATTCCAACGGGCCGACACGATCAAAGACCTATCTGGAAAAGAGAAGACAACACTCGAAAAAGAGATCGAGGCTGAACCTGAAGAATCGACCCATGAAACAGCTGTCTCTTCTGAGAACGTCATACCTCTGAAGACTGGGACAGGCGAGTTATTAGCCGTTCTTCATCTAACTGGAAACTCGCTACGCGCGTTGCCAGCAGCAGACAAGAATTTTGAAATCAACACGCCGCCTTTCATCCAATTTCTAGTCGAAAGAGTGCTAGTGAAGATGCAGGAAAGAGACAATGAACTGGCCAGAACTGGACAGTTGCTGCCAGAAAACGTTCTATCATACGACATCGTCAAAGAGGGAGACGTAATCCGCGAAATATCCATAAGAAACGTCGACCCCGAACGCCAGAAGGAACTCAAGTCCAGCATCCGCTGGACCCTAGAAAAAATGTATGAGAAAACAAGGCAACAAAGTTAAGAACTGCTCAGCCCTTGCGGTCAAAAAAGATACTTTTGCCCTTCGCCGAAACTGGGATTCCCATCACAACTGTCCCTTTTGGAAACAGTTTCAACTTCAACGCAGCCGTGCCAACCCGGTACATTATCCGATTGTCAACATTCAACATGCTTGCTGTTTTCGCAGCTGACCCCAAAGCTATGCCCAAATCCAAGGCCTTAAAAAGACAAGTCGGCCCCTCAAAATCCTTTCCCGCCTTTCGTCTTTGCGCCTCAAATCCCTTGCATGTCCCGTAACCACATGCTCCACAGTCCAGCCCAAAGCTCCTGCCTCCCTTCACGCCGATCAAAACCACTGCCTCAGAACTTCTGACATTCTTAGCGTCCCGCGTGAACCCCTCGACCCCACGTCTCTCAGCCATACGCTCCATTTCCTGGGCAATAGCATCTTTTTTCTCTCCACAGACAATCAAAGTCACAACATCATCAACCCCGCCTGATTTCGGAGCAGTTCGCGCAGACACAAGCATAAACTTGGCAACCTCCAGAACTGCATCTCGCTCAGCAAGAGAACCCTCAAATCCCCCCGAATCCACCAAATTCACCACAAGAAGAAGTAACGTAACCAAAACCTATTTGAAGCTTTCATCATCCTCCGCAAGCGCCAACCTCAAACATAGACAGAAACATACCGATCCCTCCAATGCTCCATGCCATGTACAAAACCCGCAAACACGAATCCTCTGCCATACTCAAAGCCGAAAAACGCGAATGCTCAAGAGATCTCGCGCCATCATCGTACCATAGTGATTCCAAAAAAAACAGGAAAGAAATTTCCAAAGTACAGGTTTCAGCCAACATGGGAAATCAGATTTCAACATTCAAAAGTTGAAGAGCAGGTTGAAGAAGCGAGCCTGCGTTCGCGTTTTCTTAGAATCTCACTATAGGAGAAAAAGCGCGCGGGGCCCAAAACCAAAGCCGCAGTGACTATACCATCCAACATTGAAAACCGAAAGCACAAGCATATCAGAAAACCTGGCTAACGAACCATTCTAGCCCAGTGATACTCACTGAAGCCGAAAAGACGTTTTCAACAATTCCACCAAAGCATCCAGCTGCTTCGAGTAGATGCCCACAGCCAGCAGAGACACACCTAACACAAGCAGCAACGCGCCAATCACTCTACGCTCCGAAACATCCATAAACCATCTACCCCAAATGCCTCTTCAACACACCCTCAATATGATCTTTCGGCACACACCCAACAACCCTATCAACTTCCTTCCCACCTTTCATAACCACAACGGTCGGAATACTAAGAACCTGAAAACGCTCCGCCGTAACAGGATTCTCATCCACATCAAGCTTCCCAACAACAACCCTTCCAGAATACTCCCTAGCCAACTCCTCAATAGTAGGCGCCAACGCCAGACAAGGACCACACCAAGACGCCCAGAAATCAATCAGAACCAAACCATGCTTTGCAACCACATCATTGAAATCCGAATCGCAGACATGAATCGGCTTCTCACTCATCCCCTTCCCCACCGCCTTCCCTGCTCCAAACTCCCAAGGTTCTGTGTCTAACATGCTTCAGTTCTTCATCGTTCTCTGATATAAACCGTTTGTGTTCATCAATCATCTGCGCTCTTTCCCGCTACTTCAAACAACCACGCAAAGCAACAAGCTTCTCATAAGCTTCCTTCGGATTCGAGACTCCTTCAACAAGTCTCTCAAAAGGACAAATCCCAACCTCATCCCTGTCAAGTATATTGTCAACCAAGACATGCCATTCATGCTCGACACAATGTTCCTCAAACACCTTCTCCGCTTCTCTGCTCAGAGTAATCGCGTAAGCCGCCTTAATTTTCGCGTGAACACACAGAAGCGCAACCGCCTTCCCAATAACCCTGTCAGCAATCGAAGCCCCTTCAAGCATCGCGCCCATCTCATCTATGACATCCAAAAAGCCAAAAATGCCCCGCAGGGCCGATTCATACACGACATCATCACCCTTAACAATCGAAAGCGACAATCCCTCATCACAAAGTCTCTTTTTAGCAGCTTCCAGATCATTCATCCGCTTCGCGACCCCCTACGCTATGCTTCACACCGGCACTCTGTCGGCTCACGCTGTAAGCGCAAGCATCTTTTCCAGAGCCTTTCTAGCCCTATTCGCAATCGATTCAGGAACAGTAATCACATACTTTTCTTCCTTCAAAGCAGTATAAAGCCTATCAAGCGTGTTCAACTTCATGTTCGGGCAAACAGCCTCTTCATACGCAAGTACAAACTCCTTTTCAGGGTTATCTTTCCTCAACCGATGCAGAAGCCCCTCCTCAGTGCCCACCACAAACGTCCTAGCACTGCTTTCATGTGCATAACGACACATCTGAGATGTGCTGCCTACGAAGTCCGCAGCATTCTGCATCTCAAAATTACATTCAGGATGAACCATAACGGCAGCCTCAGGATACCGCATCTTCAGCATCTGCACATCCTCGGCCTGAAAAAGCAGATGCGTGGGACAGAACCCCCACTCAGGAACAGCAATAACAGTCTTTCCAGTTCTCCTTCCAACATATTCAGCCAAATTGCGATCCGGCCCAAAAAGCACCGTTTCCGCATCCAAAGACTCAATCACCTGCACAGCATTTGCAGAGGTACAGCATATGTCACAATAAGCCTTAGCTGAAGCCAAAGTGTTAACATACAGAACCAACGGAAGACCTGGATGCTGAGCCTTCGCACGCTTGATTTCATCAACAGTAAGCATCTGAGCCATCGGGCAGCGTGCCCCAAGAGTAGGCAACAAAACCTTTTTGTCAGGATTCAAGATCGCAGCAGACTCCGCCATAAAATCCACAGCAGAAAACACAATTATCTCAGCATCATCCACCTTCATAGCTTTCCTGCTAAGCTCAATACTATCGCCTACATAGTCAGCTATGTCTTGAATCTCAGGACGCTGATAATTATGAGCCAAAATGATGGCGTTCTTTTCCTTCTTCAGCCTGCTTATCTCATCAATTAGTCGCACCAAGATTCGCCTTTACGTTGGACATGATATAAATTCCCTCGAGTCGCATACGCCGATATATCCTTTGCTCAACAATCTGATCTTTGTTCACGTACGAAAAACAGAAACACCTTCTGATTTCGGCTCAAAGCTGTCGACTTAAATCCAAACCACTTCCACATTCATTTCTACAACATCGCTCTGACGTTAGCTAAGAGAAGCTCTCATTCACGGCAACACTTACGTGCGAATTATGTATACAGAATTTCCTAGTTCGGAGATTGGTCATTACTTTGTCATTAGATTGGTCTCTTACTCGCGATGAGCTCATATAAGAAGAAGTCATCGATGAATATGCCGAGGTCGGACTTATCGCTTTTGTGACTTGATTTCGCATCCAATCTTCTCTTAATGCTCACATCTCCTGAAGGTCTCGGTATATCACGTCGTAAGTCATCATATAAACGTTTCCAACGAATCGTACAACTAGGCTACAAAAAAGAACCAAAAAGGTGCAGCGGGCCGGATTTGAACCAGCGAACCCCTACGGGAAAGGATGGCTCATAGAGGCTCTTTCCCCATGGCGCTCGATCTTGAGTCCTTCGCCTTTGACCTGGCTTGGCGACCGCTGCACCGCTAACAAAGGTTTAGGTCTTTCCTATTAACTATTTTCCAAGATTACAAATCTTCTAATTTCGCCTCAGACGGGAACGCATATAGGCAGTGCTTGCCAAGAGAACCTTTCCGCTCTTCCACTCGGACATAACGAGCGAATGCAACTTTGGATATCTACCCATCCCCCATTTCACTATTGAATTCCTCCTTGATCGCCAATAGCAGATGTCTCACCTTCTGAAGAGCTGAACCAGAGGAGCAAACAGTCACAGATTCAAAAAGCCTGCAATATCATACAAGGTTCTGTTAACTTCTCATGAGATTGTTCTAGGTGTTAACTGTCGTGGGATGCCCAACTAATCAGCGATAATCACTTTGTTTTCTAGGTTCTTCGCAAATCCTTCCACTTGTTGCTTGAGGTTTTCAAGTCCTTCAAACTTGTTTGCCAACATCTGTTGTTTTTCTTTGCTTATTGAGCCATCATCGGCGACTGGAACTTTGATTTTGAGTTTCGATAGACGTTTCTGATACAATTTCGCGTCATACTGGAAACGTGCGGACACGACAGAAGCACGTATTGCAAAAAGCACGTAGCTCAGGTCAAGTTCATCACTCGCTATATCAATGCCAATTGCATCATCATGTATAGCGTATCTCTTTTCACCTCTCAGAAATACTGAACCGACATTGCCGTTTGCCGCTATCACTATCAAAGGCTTTGTGTAGACTGGAATTTTCTGTGTGACCAACCATTCTTCAGAGACACGACCAAGATAGCTCTCTTTTTTTCCTCTTCCAGAAATGACTGGTATGTCTCCTGGGTGTCTAAGGCAATCCTTCCTTGTTACTCGCCTACCTCTAAACAACTTGAAGTATTTTTTATCTCCAAGAGCAATCTCCATTTGTTTTCCAATAGAAGGCGTAATACCCTTCAAGCTTTCGAGTTTTTCCTTGATTGCCCCCATAGTGTTTGTTGTTAGCTTTTGAAACTCATTCAGCGTCATTGCTTCATCTTCAATAAGCCCTAATTCGCGCCTTTCTTCACCCGTCCAAAAAAGCCGATCAATATCCCATCTTAATTTAGCATCGAAGTTCGCTATGTCAACCAGCTTGCAAGCTACGCTTCTGGGTTCATAGAGTTCTTGGTCGGCTCTGAAGATTTTGAATTGCCTCGCCATATCCTTCAAGTCGTTTCTGCAAGGTGAACGGAGAACGTTACGAGTTTCTCCTATTTCCCTAACCATATAGACAAACACTTTAGAACGTTGGGTATCCTTTACGTTGAGCTTCTTGGTAAAGGCAAGAATGTAGGTAGGATTGACTGTGTTATAGAAGCTTCTTTTGGGCAAGGAAATGATAGCATCCAAATGACAATTCTCTTTTAGATATGTTCTAAGTGATGTTTCTGTTCTTGTTAGAACACCTGTCGGAACTATCACAAATGCGCTTGAGCCTAGCTTTAGCGCGTTTATGATATACCGCAAAAAGAGGGATTCCATGCCAGTTCCGCTTTTTCCATATTGCTTCTGCAAGTTAGCACTTTCGGAGATTCTTTCTTTCACCATTTTTGTGCCACGCACAACGAATGGTATGTTTGTCATTATTAGGTCGAAAGCGTTCATTTGGGGAAATTCCAGGGAGCCCAACATCTTGTCATGATCAGTTAAAACGAATGTTTCGTTCATCAGGTCAGCAAACTCTGATCGCTGGTTTTGGCTAAAACCCCTATATTCTTCTGCCAAATGAATTAGCATGTTAGCCTTAGCAAGAATATTCGTTTGTCTATCAACCTCAAGACCGATAAGTTTTACCTTCCAGTTCATCATGTCGTCGATTTGCAGATTTCCCTTCAGTAGCTCGTCATGCAAAAGTGGTTCAAGCAGGAATCCGCCGACCCCACTTCCAGGGTCGCAGATAAGAGCCTTATTTCTGAGCTTGATTGCTTTGAGATCAGCCATTTCAAGGATAGCTCTCACTATGTTTCTCGGTGTGAGATACTGCCCTAGTTTCTGTTGTTTGGCGTTCTTTTTTAGGAACTTTTCATAGACTCTTGATTTGAACTCGCTATCAATGTTAGTAATGGAGCCAAATTCGAGAAATGCCTTGATTATGTCCATGAATGATTTGTTGAATGATGATAGAGGATGATTGTGAGTGGCTATTCCAGGCTCTAAAAAGGCAAAACCGTCTATGATAGATGTTGTGTCGGAACCTTCGATGAAATTTGTTATTGGTGGCGAGATTTTTTTTCTTTCTGGAAAGAGCTTTTTGAGGTAGGGACGAACATTCTGACAGTAAAATTCGATCTGGGTTATTCCCTTGTCTGCCGTGTATATAGCCTCGTGAAGATTGAGATTATTGACTCGTAATGAAATAGGGAGAACTTCCAAATCGCTAAGGAACTTGTAGAGAAAGAGTTCGACGAAGGTTGATAAGCACAGCTTAGGTTCTTCATGTGTGGCAAGCCAAATTGTCTGCCAAACTTTGTCAGCTAGACCGCTTGGGTCAACAGCGGGTGGATGTCTTATGGAGTCGCTTTCTCGATCAAGTTCTGTCAGAACCTTCCTAAGAATGGTTGCCTTTCGGTAGTCCTCAGTAAACAGTCTTTGTTCATCGTAAATATAGCGGATTTCGGTTGATTTGTTCGCTGGGTCGTTTATCCAGAGAAACTTTGTCCCGTCAGTAGTTACGCCTAATTGACAACGTACCTGTTGCATGTATGTGAGGCATTGTTCGGCAGCGGATTCTTCTAATTTAGGTGTAGCTAACTCAAAAGAAGTTTTGCGTTCAACTACCAGCTTTACCATTTTCCCATCCAGCATTAATTCATCAGGTCTTGATGCTGGACTTGGCGAGCCTTTCCAGATTTTAGGTCGAAAGACTATTTCATTAATAAAAGAATCAATTATTCCCGCTTGCTTGAGCTGGGCAAGAGTTGTAGCTCCTAAGACATATCTCTCAAACGAGTCAAGTTTCTCCCCTTGATGTCGAACTGACCCATCAGGATTGGGTATAAGGTAACGTTGAAGTTCTTCACTCATTACACATCACAGTCTTTTTTGTTTTTTTCAACGTATTCCTTGATCAGTTCGGTTATGACATCGTTCTTTTTTCTGCCACCGTGCTTCTGGATAACTATAATGCTGAATTTCTTGTAAAGCTCCTCATCAATGTCGATAGTTGTTTTCGTGGTTTTTGGCTTACTCATTACACATACCTGTGTAGGTATGTAGCCGTTTACGTTTATAAGTGTTTTGCCTTATACGAGGCTACATGGGAAGCCTTAAATATCGCTATGCCCTTATATCCTTATAGAAGGCGATAAATATGTTTGCTGAACTTAACCAGTCTCAAATAAAGGCTCGTGAAATGCGAGGTCAACAGATTGCGAACGCAGAAAATAAAATCACTAGGATTGATGATGTTATCTATAAAGTTCAATCACAAAATGGAAATGGCGAATACGTTGTTTGCCTTTCTGAGGATGAGTGGCGTTGTGAGTGCCCAGATCACCGTTTTCGAGATGTCAAGTGTAAACACATTTTTGCGGTAGAATTTTCGATAGCTCTCAGAAATGCAGTAGGGCAAGTTAGAATAGAGCCGATAGAGAATCTTCAGGTCTGCCAGATTTGCGGTTCAAACAAAGTGGTCAAAGACGGATTGCGACACAACAAGTACGGAGACATTCAAGTTTATTACTGCAAGACTTGCGGTGAACATTTCACGATCAATTTAGGCTTTGAAAGAATGAAAAGCACACCTCAGATCATTACAAGTGCCTTACAGCTTTACTTCTCTGGAGCTTCACTGAGAAAGTGTGCTGAATTTTTGAAGCTTCAAGGCGTGAAAGTGTCCTATGTCGCAATTTACAAGTGGATAAACAAGTACGTGGCTTTGATGGACAAGTACATCGAGAAGCTTACGCCTCAAGTATCTGGAACATGGAGAGCAGACGAATTATGGCTCAAGGTGAAAGGTGACAAGAAGTACTTGTTTGCCATCATGGATGACGAGACTCGTTATTGGATAGCTCAAGAGGTTGCGGGTTCAAAATACAAGCATGATGCACGAAAACTGTTTCAGATGGCTAAGAAGGTGACTGGAAGAAACCCTGAGACTATAATAACGGACGGTCTTCCAGCTTACCATGATGCCTATAAGAAAGAGTTTTGGACTTTGAAAGGTCCGAGAACCGAGCATGTTAACGCAATTAAGCTAAGAGGAGATATGAACAACAATAAGATGGAAAGATTCAACGGAGAAGTGAGGGACAGAGAGAAGGTTATGAGAAGTCTAAAGAAGGATGATACACCGATACTTTCAGGATACCAGATTTACCATAACTTTGTTAGACCTCACATGGCTTTAGAAGGGAAAACTCCCTCTGAAATGTGCGGTCTGAAAGTCGAAGGGCAAAACAAGTGGATAACTCTCATTCAAAATGCAAGTCAGAGCAAGTCTTGAATAATTTGCTCCATTGGACATACTTTTTGTGTTTTTCTGCACCAAGCTTTTCCACCTTTCCATAACTGGAGTCCCAATGATGACGGTGAAACATCTAAAGCTGGATGCCCTTGACTTGGGCAATTAACTTCTATTGAAGGGGTCTTGACTTCTTTTCGCGGTTTCAAGACTCGTTCATACTTGCCCTCTATAGTCTTTCTTTGAGTTGTGACCAGCTCTTCTGGGTTAAGATAAGTTACAATAATTTCGTCTGACTTGGTTATTGGGCAAATCTTCTTCGCAGTCCTACTCATTGTGATTCCAGCTTGGGAATTGTTATGTCTGGCTCATCTTATAAACGCCCATCCCACGACAGTTAACACGTTAGCCAATCCCATGACAAGTTAACAGTACCTCATACAAAAAAGTTTATTAGCCAGCTAGGTAGCTTACGTTCCTAGCCCCTAACATAATGTATCATTTTTCAGCCGGAGGAAATCAGAAATTTGAGAATATCCACATCAAGCAGTATTGTTCAAACGTGTGTGAACACCATGACGCGGGAGGTTAAGTGAAATGACCGAAATTTCGAAAGAAGACACACATCTATTATTGAAAGCCTTTTTCAGAGACAAAGGATTAGTTCGCCAACACCTAGATTCCTTCAACGAATTCATCGATCATGGATTACAAGAAGTTGTAGACGAAGTAGGTGAAATTCCAATAGAAGTTCCAGAAAGCCCTTACAAGGTCAAGCTGGGACAGATCTGGATAATTGACCCCCAAACAAGGATAACCGGCCCTTACGTAACAGAAGTTGATGGAACAAAACACGAGATCTATCCAATGGAAGCAAGGCTGAGAAATCTAACCTATGCAGCACCAATAGCGCTTGAAATGACACCAGTAATAGATGGCAGAGAACAAGACACTGAACTCGTCTACGTTGGAAACATCCCGGTGATGTTGAAATCAAAACTTTGCTTCCTTTCACAGCTTTCAAGAGAAGAACTCATAACGTGTGGAGAAGACCCAGATGACCCTGGCGGTTACGTCGTAGTGAACGGCTCTGAACGCGTGATCGTAGCAATGGAAGACCTGGCCCCGAACCGCGTCTTAATTGACATTGATGATAAGGGAGCCACACCAGTATATCAATCCAAGATATTCTCCACCACAGTAGGTTTTAGGGCCAGAATAGAGTTGAAACTCAAATCTGATGGAGCCATATACGTTTCAATACCTGGCGTACCCACAGAGGTTCCGTGTGTTGTTTTGATGAGAGCCCTGGGCTTGGAGTCAGACAAGGAAATAGCCGAAGCAGTTTCTCTAGAAAAGGAACTGCAAGCAGAGCTAGATTCCTCCTTTGAAAAGGCTCTGGGAGTAGACACTCCAAGGGACGCCATCCTATTCATCGGAAACCGAGTCGCTCACGGCCAAGTTGAAGAATATCGTTTGCAAAAAGCCGAAACTGCGATAGACAAGAACTTTCTCCCGCACATAGGCAGAACAAGCCAGAATCGAAAAGACAAAGCCTTTTTCCTAGGCGAAATGGCAAGCAGGGCCATAGAACTGAAGCTGGGGAGAAGAGAAGAGGATGATAAGGATCATTTCAAGAACAAACGTTTAAGACTGGCAGGGCCTCTTCTCGCAGATCTTTTCAGAGTAGCCTTCAGAAACCTTACTCGAGACATAAAATATCAACTTGAACGCATCGGCGTGAAAGGATCAATCATAACTGTTTCCGCAGCGGTTCGACCAGGAATAATATCAGAGAGATTTCAACATTCACTTGCAACTGGAAATTGGGGAAGAGGAAGAGTCGGCATAACGCAGCTTCTTGATCGAACAAACCACATCTCGACTTTGAGCCACCTACGCAGATTACAGTCTCCACTGAGTAGAAGTCAACCGAACTTTGAAGCAAGAGACTTACATTCAACTCACTGGGGTCGCTTGTGTCCAAATGAAACCCCCGAGGGTTCAAACTGCGGGTTAGTTAAAAACTTGGCATTGTCAGCATGCATTTCTGTGGGAGTGAATCCTGAAAAGATAAGACAGACTCTCGTAAGCATGGGCATGACGCCCGTGTACGAGGCCAATGAAACGCTAAGGCTTTCAGGAGCAAAGACCTTTCTCGACGGGAACATAGTGGGATACTGCAATTTCTCTGAGGAGGTTACACGCGCATTCAGAGAGAAACGTAGAAAAGGGGAAATCTCAACCGAAGTGAACATATCTTATTTCTCCAAGATTCACGGAAGGAGAGATGAGTTGTATGTCAACTGCGACGAGGGAAGAGTCCGAAGACCGCTCATAATCGTGGAAAAGGGCGTTCCTAAACTTCAACAAGAGCATATTGAAAGGATAGCCTCAACTGAATGGTCGTGGGAAGACCTTGTCAAGAACGGAATTATCGAATATTTAGACGCTGAAGAAGAAGAAAATGCGTATATTGCGCTGGGCCCAGAAGCGCTGACCCAAGACCATACGCACCTGGAAATCGCAGCATACACAATTCTTGGAATCTGTGCTTCAACGATTCCTTATGCGGAACACAATCAATCGCCCAGAAACTCATACCAAGCTGCGATGGCGAAGCAGGCCCTGGGGGTTTACGCAACGAACTTCCAGCTACGTGTAGATTCTAGATCGCATATCCTGCATTACCCGCAGGTGCCAATTGTGGAAACAGCAGTAATGGAGACAATCGGCTACAAGCTCAGGCCCTCAGGACAGAACTGCCTGGTTGCTGTCCTGTCCTTTGAAGGATACAATATGGAGGATGCTCTCATCTTCAACAAGGCATCAATAGAAAGAGGGTTAGGCCGCTCCACATTCTATAGAATATACGAAGCGGAATGCCGCCAATATTTGGGAGGACTCAAGGACAAGTTCACTCTACCCGAGCCTGGGACACGAGGATTCCGAGGAGAGCAATACTACAGGCAGCTTGAACCTGATGGCATAATAGGCTTGGAATCATGCGTTGCAGGCGGAGACGTTTTAATCGGCAGAATAAGCCCGCCTAGATTTCTTGAAGAATACAAAGAGTTTGAAGTGAAAGGGCCATCTATGAGAGATACGTCAGTAGACATGAGACCTTCAGAAACAGGAGTTGTCGATGCGCTTTTCATAACACAATCAGGGGAAGGAAGCAAGCTCGTAAAGGCAAGAGTTCGTGACCAGCGAATTCCTGAACTAGGCGACAAGTTTGCATCCCGACACGGACAAAAAGGAGTAATAGGCCTAATTGTGCCACAAGAGGATTTGCCTTTCACGGAAGAAGGCATTGTTCCAGACATAATAATCAATCCACACGCTATTCCCTCAAGAATGACGATTGGGCAATTCATTGAGTCACTTGCGGGAAAAGCTGCTGCCATCAGAGGAAAACCTGCTGATGGAACTCCCTTTTCAGGCGAGAGTTCTGGAGAGATTAGGAAAGCATTAGTTCGTCTTGGATTCAGTCACACCGGTGCAGAAGTGTTCTACAACGGTGTAACTGGAGAGAAATTTGTCGCTGCCATCTACATAGGCGTCGTATACTATCAAAAACTGCATCACATGGTTGCCGACAAGATACATGCCCGAGCACGAGGACAAGTGCAGATGCTTACGAGACAACCCACCGAAGGGAGGGCAAGAGGCGGAGGTCTTAGGTTCGGCGAGATGGAGCGGGACTGCCTAATCGGCCATGGAGCTGCAATGCTTCTCCGCGACAGATTGCTCGAAGAATCAGACAAATACACGCTTTACATCTGTGAAACATGCGGCCAAATAGCTTACTACGATATGAAACAAAGAAAGTATGTGTGCAAGCTCTGCGAAGATAAGGCCAAGATATCCCCAGCGACAGTGTCCTATGCTTTCAAACTGCTATTACAGGAGCTGGTAAGTCTTTGCGTTTCGCCAAAATTGAAGCTCAAGGAGAAGGCTTAGCGTGTCAGTTGAAGAAATCATCCATAAAGTCGTCGACGAGATCCATTTTGGGCTCTTCTCGCCCCAGGATTTGCGCAGGCTTTCAGTGGTCGAAGTCCAAACACCTGATACATACGATGAAGATGGTGCCCCGATCACCACAGGGTTGATGGATGGTAGACTAGGGACACTTGAACCCAGGCAACGCTGCAAAACATGCGGAAACACCGCCATCAGATGTCCAGGTCATTTTGGCCACATTGAGCTCGCAGTGCCAATAGTACACATTGAATTCACAAAACTGATATATGACCTCTTAAGGGCCACGTGCAGAAATTGCGGACGGATATTGCTTGCAGACGAAACTGCCAAGAAGATTCGAACTAGAATCGAAAAAACCCGTCAGCTTCTAGGTCTAGTTCCAGATGACGTCTACAAGGTAATCTTCCAAGAAACAAAGACTAAACAGTGCCCACATTGTGGAGCGATTCAGAATAAGATAACGTTTGAAAAACCCACAAAATTCAACGAGCAAATCCCTGAAAGCGGTTCAGAACCGATAACTCCAAGCATGATACGAGAAAGACTGGGACGCACACCTGACGAAGACCTTGAACTTCTGGGATTCAACCCGAAAGCTGCTCGCCCAGAATGGATGGTTCTGCAAGTTCTGCCTGTGCCACCCGTCTACGTCCGCCCTTCAATAACTCTTGAATCAGGCATTCGTTCCGAAGACGACCTCACGCACAAACTTGTAGACATAATTCGCATTAATCAAAGGCTAAAAGAAAACATGGACGCTGGCGCACCCACCCTCATAATCCAAGATCTTTCAGAGCTTCTACAATATCACGTAACAACATATTTCAATAATGAGGCATCAGGAATACCGCCAGCGAGACACCGATCTGGAAGAGCCCTGAAAACGCTTTCGCAACGACTGAAGGGAAAAGAGGGAAGATTCAGGAGCAACCTTTCAGGAAAGCGGGTCGACTTTTCCGCGCGAACGGTTGTTTCCCCAGATCCAAACCTTGACATAAACGAGGTCGGGGTTCCGCTTGAAATTGCAATGCGCCTTTCTGTTCCTGAGAAAGTCACAAAATGGAATCTAGAAGAGGTGCGGAATTTTGTCAAGAACGGACCCGAAGAATATCCTGGTGCCCTTTACATTATTAGACCTGATGGAAAACGCATAAGACTCGAATTCGTGGTTGACAAGGACAAGATCGCCGAGGCAGTGGAACCCGGATTCGTCGTAGAGAGACATCTTAAGAATGGTGACATAGCCATCTTCAACCGTCAACCTTCACTTCACCGCATGTCCATAATGGCACACTACGTACATGTCCTACCATACAAAACCTTCCGCTTGCACCTATGCGTTTGTCCACCCTACAACGCGGACTTTGATGGAGACGAAATGAACCTTCACGTTCCACAGAGTGAAGAAGCGCGTACAGAGGCACTTTTGCTCATGCAAGTTCAAGATCAGATACTCTCGCCGAGATTCGGAGGCCCAATAATAGGAGCAATCAGAGACTTCATCACATCAGCATACCTTCTCACCAGAAAAAGTAATTACTTGACGACAAATGAAGTCAACAGGCTACTCCTAGGGGCAGGATACACTGGTCCATTGCCCAAACCCAAAATCAAAGAACCAAGACCACTGTGGACAGGCAAACAGATCTTCAGTCTCTTCTTACCGAGGGATATGAACTACGTTCTAAAAGCAAGCATTTGTCAAGGTTGCCCCAAATGCGAAGAAGAAGACTGTCCATTCGACGCGTACGTGGTCGTCAAAAACGGCGAACTGACGAGCGGCGTAATCGATAGGCGATCAATAGGTGCTGAGCAATCCGAAAGCCTGCTTCACAGAATAATAAAAGACTATGGAACTCAGGCAGGACGAGAATTTTTGAACAGGATAACCCACCTGTTGAAGCTTTTCATAACCATGCGAGGATTCACGTACTCGTATGATCAGCTCGTTCTTTCTCCAAAAGCTGAAGAAAGAATAGCAAAAACCATGGCCAGAATTGAGAAGAAGATATTGGAACTCATTGACAGCTACAACCATCATACACTTCCAAGGCTGCCTGGACAAACTCTTGAAGACTCATTTGAAATATACGTTATGAATGAATTGGCAAAGGCAAGAGACGAGTCAGGAAAAATAGCTGACAAAGACTTCACACTTGAAAACGCTGGCATCGTCATGACGCGAACTGGAGCAAGGGGTTCGAGTCTTAATATTGGGCAGATCAGTGCATGCGTGGGTCAACAATCTGTTCGTGGAAAAAGAATACTACGTGGATATCTAGGACGCGCTCTACCTCATTTCAAGTCCGGTGATGCAACGCCCAAAGCAAGGGGGTTCGTCTATTCATCGTATCAAACAGGGCTTGACGTCATTGAATTCTTCTTCCACTCGATGGGTGGCAGAGAAGGGCTGGTTGACACAGCAGTAAGAACCCAACAAAGCGGCTACATGCAGAGAAGACTGATCAACGCCCTCGAACACGTACGCTTAGAATACGATGGAACCGTCAGGAACTCAACCGGGGACATAATTCAATTCCAATATGGAGAGGACGGCGTTGACCCAGCTAAGAGCGATCATGGAAAAGCTGTGAATGTCGGTCGACTGGTCGACCAGATGAAGATATCAAGAGAGAAAGGAAAACCTGCAGCAAGTGAATACGTAAAGAAGCAATTGAAGGAAGTTGAAGACCAGCTTACCCCCATTCTGATTAACCAACTTAAGGAAAGTCTAGCAAAAGCGAACCTCACAACTGCAGGAGTCACAAGAGCCATCAAACTAACTGAGGAGCATTACAGACGTGCCCTAATGGAGCCAGGAGAAGCAGTTGGCATCGTTGCCGCCCAGTCAATAGGCGAACCAGGAACACAGATGACGCTTAGAACATTCCATTACGCTGGAGTCAGAGAACAGAACGTCACCCTAGGATTGCCAAGACTAATTGAAATTGTCGATGCCAGAAGAATCCCATCTACGCCGATAATGACAATCTACTTGGATGAGGAACACGGGAAAAGTAGGGAAGTTGCTGTGAAAATTGCACGGAATATAATCTTCACTACCCTCGAGAATCTGGCACAAGCAATCTATGAGGATCCGGTGCATGAGGAGATAATCGTTGAGCTGAACAAGATTATGATGGACGACAGGGAGGTGACAATGGATGAGCTGAAGGGGGCAGTGGAGGCGCAGAACTGCACCGTGAAGGCGAGGGGTAACAACGTCCACATTAAGCCCAAAAAAGCTGATGCAGTCAAGAAGCTGCTTGGCAAGATTCCGTCTCTTCATGTTAAGGGTGTTGCAGGCATAAAACGCGTGCTGGTCACGGAAGAACATGGAGAATGGGTCATAAGAACGGATGGTTCAAACCTATCAAAGGTTCTGGAAATCCACGGGGTCGACACTTCAAGAACAACAACGAACAACGTCCATGAAATAGCCAAGACTCTTGGGATAGAAGCCGCGAGAAATGCGCTCACACATGAAGCCAAAGGAGTTTTGGAAGATCAAGGACTTGACGTTGATGTTCGTCACGTGATGCTCGTCTCCGATATGATGACTTCAACAGGCGAAGTGCAACAGATCGGGCGACATGGCATCAGCGGTAAGAAATCAAGTGTACTTGCCAGAGCTGCGTTCGAAATAACCGTGCCGAATATCGTTGAAGCGGCAGTCAAAGGAGAAAGCGACCCTTTGGCCGGCGTAACCGAAAACGTAATAGTTGGGCAGTCAGTACCAATAGGCACGGGATTAGTCGAACTCTACATGTCAACGTTCGAATCAAAAGGAGAAAAGACAAAGTGATAGACATAGACAAGGCAATTGCAACGGCAGTGAAGACCGGCAAGGTTTCCTTCGGAAGCGACTCTGCATTGCAGAACGCCAAGACAGGAAAAGCTAAGATGATCATAATAGCTGCAAACTGCCCTAGAAATACGCGAGAAGACATAGAATACTATAGCAAGCTTTCAGACGTTCCATTCGTAAACTACAAAGGATCAGCCATTGACTTAGCAACCCTTTGCGGAAGACCGTTTACTGTTTCAGCGTTAAGTATAAGAGAGCCAGGCGATTCTGAAATCCTTAGAATTACCGAGGAAGCCGAACCAGAGGAACTCGGAGGAAACGAATGACAAGCGGAATCAAATTCACAAGTACCGAAATGCGATACATCGCTTTGTTTGAAAGCATAACAAATGCAAGCGCGAAGGACTGCATAGTCGACGAAGAGCAAGGACGTGTGATTTTCATTATCAACGAAGGCCAAATAGGTGTGGCCATAGGCAGAGGGGGAAGAAACATACACACGCTGGAAAGAATGACAGGGAAGAAACACGAAATAATCGAATATTCTGAAGACCCTGTGAGATTTATCAAAAATGCCCTGAAACCTGCATTTGTCAAGGAGGTTCGAGTGACCGAGAGAGCCGATGGGAAAAAAATGGCAGTTGTGGCGGTCAATCCGAAAGACAAGGGTGTGGCCATAGGAAAGAATGGGAAAAACGCCGAGCGACTGCGATTTTTGGCCAAGAGATACTTCCAAATACAAAATGTGAGCATAACCTGATAGAGGAGGGCGACGACTCACGAAGAGACGGATAGCTCCAGCCGTTTTTCTCTTGGCACTATTTACTTTGATCAGCTACGTTGGCGCTTCTGACGGGTCGCCCCTTGACCAGTTCCTCGGCAGTCCACTGCTGATTCTTGTTGCGCTTCTTATTGCAGTTGCTATAGCAATGGTATATCATAAGCTAAAAAAATGAATGCCATTCGAATTGCGTTGTCGTCCTGCGCGAATATCCAATTTTGGCTCATTGAGAAGACATGTTCAATTCTGAGAATTGTTACTTTGCCAAAACTAGGTTGATTAGCGCTTTCTGATCAACTTCTGCCCGCGTTCTCCAATCCAAGTATATCTGTTCGTTCTCGTCTTGAGCAAGGTATCCATACCGAATGTAGCGGTCGATATTTGCGCTGACTTTCCACCCAGGAAGTTTGTCGCGTAACATGTCTTCAACTTCCTTCCGCGTTGCTTTTCCCTTCTTGGAAATTATGTACGAGATTGTGACTGCTAGACCTGCAAGGTCATCTATTCGCCATCCTACCATCTTTGCCTCTTTCGGTGTAATTTCTCCTCTCAGAGTAATGTAGAATCTGGCTCTGTCTAACTGCTCTACGTTTGGCTTCTCAACAGCTTTTTCCTCTTCAAAAACAGTTTTCACCTGCAAGTCAAGCGCTTTCAGATTGTCATCCAAGATCTTCAGAACTTTCGGATAGTCTGAGCCTAAGGCCTTTCGAAGCTCCCAGCCTTTCACGCCTGGTTTCAGGTGTCTCTTGTAAAAGAGCAGATGAGTCGCTCTTTTGAGTTTGCTAGCGTAAATGGCTTTTCTTTTGCTCAATGGAGATCCCCCTTCTTCCACCTCGTCCAGTCCTCTACCGAGACCGCTATCGGAATGGACACAAGCTGCTTCTTGCCGATTTTGGTTTCAGGTTTTTCATTTGGTTTTATGAAGATTTCCTCTTCCAACGGATGAATTTCCAACGTTGCGTAACCGTACGTAATCAAAAAGCTACTCATGAAAGCTCTTTGAACTGTTTCTTCATAAGTCTCTGCGCCAATAAAACTCCAGTATGGCATCTTGCAGTTTTCGCCGTCCTTTTGAGCACGGCTTTCCAGTTCTTTCCAGAAGTTCTCCAGTTCTTCTGAGAAGGCTTCATCTCGCAAAATTCTTTCTTTCAGGAGTTGCTGTCTCGTAGCAGAACCTGTTTCAACTTCAGCTGGCGACCTTTCTTTCCACCTTTCAGTAATAGGTAACAAATTCATCCAGTATGCAGTTGCTCCAGCCAAGCTGTGAAGCGAAATCTGCTCTAGCTCGATTATTGGATGCCAGGCTTGGACAAAGGTTCCCACGATCTCATCTTTCTGCATGCTTCTGAGCTTCTCTTCAAGGAGAAACGGATCGATATAAAGAGAGGTTGACCGATGTCTGATCCATTCGCCTTGAAGCTTAATAACTGATGCCAGGCGATGTATTGTCTCAGCATCCAGACACAAGTCTTCTGGGATTGTCCATTCGGGAAAATATTCCTTGACTGTGCTGATGTTTTCATTCACGTTTATTAGGAACGGGTCAAGTGAACGTTCTTCAACAGATTTGCATGTTTCAATTATCTGCGAAAGTTTCTCTCTTCCTGCCTTTTCTTTTTCCTTCTTCGGCAGCATTAGGCTACCTCTCTAATTATTGATTTTCCTTCAATATTTTGCACGGTGATTATGTTCACGTCTTCCTTTGCAAAGGTTATTTGGCTTGGTGTGATAATCATGTATTGAGCATTGGCGTCTGTCACGGTTGAAATGAGCATTTTTGCGATCAACTCGCGGTTCTTTGGGTCCATGTGGACGTCATATTCGTCAACGGCGCGGAACGGCGAACGTACATGTTGTTGTAAGGCTAGTAGGAAGCTCATGATTGCTGTTGTCCTTTCTCCTCCGCTTTGAGTATAGGCATCAAGCGGAACTGGCCTTCCACCTTTGAAGCCCACTAGTATTTCAAGTCCAGCTGCTTCAATGTCATGCTCGTTAATGAGTCCAACTTCTCCAACTGCTTGGGTTTGAGTCAGAATCTTTTGGTATTCCAAGTTGGCGCGATCAAGGAGACTTTGGATTACCGTGCGCCATGCATGCGTCCGAGTTTTCACTTCCTCTAAGGTCTTCTCGCGGTTCTCGGCTACGAGTTGTGCTTTTTCTTTCAACTCTAAGTAGAGTTTTGAGTAGTTTTCATACATTCGCTCTATGTCTTCTGAAACATCTGCGAGAGCAGCGAGATGGCCTTCGGTGACTCGCATCTCGTCAAGGATCTCCCCGATGCTTTTTAGAACTGCTATCCTGGATCCAGTCTGCTCTGCCTTTTCAACAACCTCATCGAGATGCTTTTTTGCGTCTTTTAGTTCTTTTTCCATAACTTCAATGTTGGTGATGGCGTTTTCCCTGCGATACTGCAGTAACGCAATCTTGATGCGGATGTCCAAGGCTTGGTTGTTGACCTTTTCAACTTCCTCTTCCGAATTCCTCATTTTCAACTGGCTTGCATCTATTACTGGGTTCAACTTGGAAAGTTGCTGCCTAGAGTTTTCGATTGATAGTTTCAGATTTTCACTTTTCAAAAGTCTGAATTGTGGCAGGTTTCCCTTTGAGGGTGGCACCGTTTCGCCGTACTGACTGCTGCCTATCTGAGTAGCGGTCTCCATCATTGATATTTCCTCTAGGAACTGCTCACATAGCGTTATTGTTGACTCGTTCGTGGCTTTCTGGCGCTCAAGGTCTAGGCGTTCCTCAAAAAAGGTTTTCGACTCCAGTCTCAGTTTTTCTATTTCATTTCGTTGAGCTTGTAAGCTCTCTCCTGCGGTAATTGTCTCTATCTCTATTTGGCCTAGGATATTATGCTCCTTTTTTCTGTTTGCTTCTAATTCGGTAACAGCTTGCTCCCTTCGGACGACTTCAGCCCATGCAAGCTCCCTTTCTAGAAATCTTCTTTTTGCTAGGAGCTGTTTTTTCTCTTGAAACCTATCATATTGTTCTCTCCAGTAGTTAAGCGTCTGTTCGGCCGATTCTAAGAGTTTACCCATTGACTCTTCTTGGCTTAAGGTGCGACTTAGTTTCTTCTGGGCTTGCAGCACGTTCTCTCTGTAGGCTTCGAGTCCAACCGCAGCCTCAACCATTCGTAGCTTTTCTTGCGGAGAAAGAACGGTAAACTGTTCTACCATGTTTTGATGCATAATTATGAGAATGTTATCTGGGTCAACGCCCAATCTGGAGAGGAGTCTGTCAACATCGTTTTTTGTAGCAGCCCTGTTCTCAAGCTCAGACCAATATTTGCCGTCTCGTCGCAAAACACGAGTGAGAAAAATCTGGTCTTTGTCATACTTGGAAACCAACCTGCTTTTGCCTCTCTTCGTGTTGTCAAGTATCATGGTGATGCGGGCCTGATCCCTTCCCCAACGTATCAAATCGCTCAACTTTCTGGATCGTTCTGTGTATGATTGCCCTAGGGCTACTGAAATGGCGAGCAGGAGTGACGATTTTCCAGAACCGTTAGGCCCGCATATTACGTTCACACCCGATTTGAACGGTACCCTAGCATACTCATAACTCATGAAGTTCTCCAGGATTACTTCTTGAATCAACACTGATGCTTTTTCCTCTAAGGCGTCGTAATAGAGGTGAAAATTCTCTTATTAAAACAATTGGGCAACGTTTCGTTCAAAGCTAACTCTGGTCACATTGCAGTTTGACATGTAAATTTGCAGAGTCACACCTGCAAAGTTTCATAAGCAGAATTCAGCAAACTAGGTGTTGAGGGTTTCAACGTGGTTGTTGCTGGAAAGATCTTCAAGCTTTCAGACCCGCTGTCTGTGGCTGAGATCGCTTCAAGGCTTGCAGATTATCGTGTTGAAGAGGATTATGAGGAGGGCGACTTCAGGTTCAAGTTGTTGACAGAAGTTGTCGGTCTTCTTCCAAAGGGTAATATGCTCAAAGGCATCTACTCGCATGATTACGTGATTCACGTTTTTCACAGAGGAAAAGTCGCTCCGTTGCCGTGCACAGTTGAAGCATTGTTCAGCTTTGTTCAACATCAGGATACTACCTTTTTGACCATAGTTGAGAAGAAGCGACTAGCGAATTTCATCGCGAACAAACTCAGCGAGATGATCTTCGAAAAAGTGGGCGGCATATTGGAAGCTAGAATCCCACCTGAAACCTTGAGACAGTTTCACCTGAAAAATCCTGAGGAAACAAAAATCACATTCTTCGACAATGTTGACATACCGAACGTAAACAAGCTTTCACTTTATGGGCCTGACTTGGTTAACACGTCGCTTTTTAAAGATTATGCTAAGCATGGTGACCTCTGGTACGTCGTCGCCAGATCAAAGGAATTCGGCTATGTCGTAGGCATAACGAGAGATGCATCAGTGACGGTCTTCAATATAACAGAAAAAGAGAAATACGTGGATTATGTTGCAAGAGATATTTACCCATTAATAACAAAATGACTTCACCGACAACTGGAGCCTCATTAATGAAATCGAAGACATTTATCACTTCTTCATATAGCATGCGTTGCCGGAGCATACTCTTTGGCTTTCTCTAGAGGCACTTGAAATCGGGAAACGTCGATTTCCAGGTCAATTACCTACGCTACGAGCAAGATCGTAGAAATGCAAAGCGTATTCTTATATACAAATTTGCAGAATCTTAGATCGCTCGTGGGTCACGTATTAAGCTGCTAGGCATTCTGGTGAAAAAAATGAGGAGAGCGTTTCGATATTTCCTGAAAATGACTATCTTCGCAATTATCTTTCTAATGATTGTCAGCAGTGTTGGTTATGCTTTGATGGTCACGAAGAGTGTTGAAGAATCCCCGAGATCCATTTCTGAAGAAGAGCATTACCTGGCAACCCTGAATCAAGAAGTTCCAGGTTCCATTGATTCCATTCAGAAGCACGCAAATCTCAGCGACTTCGAAGCCAATAATAGTGCACCTCTGCCTGACGGGGATTCTAGTCAATTGGTCATCGGCGTGAACAGCATGTATCCTGGAGACTACAATAGCCTCGTAGAAAAAGTGTCCAAGTTTGGCGGTAATATCTTGCACAACGTCTCGATTAAAGGGGAACCTATCGCATTAGTTGCCAACTTGCCTAAAACAAGTGTCTCTGTCTTCGAGAGAGAAACTCAGACGACTGGTCTGGCGAGATATGTCGAACCTAGAATTCAATTTAACGTTGATTTCGTTCCCAACGATCCATACTATGTTAACCAGTGGGCTATGCCTAAGATTGAGGTTGACTGGGCATGGAACACAACGACAGGTAATTCCTCTGTTGTTGTCGCAATCATTGACACAGGCATTGATTACAATCATCCTGACCTTGCAGCAAACTATGTTCCAAGAGGCTATGACTGGGTAAATAATGATAATGATCCGATAGACGACAATGGACATGGAACTCATGTCGCAGGGATAATCGCTGCGGTCTTGAACAACAGCCAAGGCATCGCTGGCCTCGCGCAGGTCACAATTATAACGGAAAAAGCATTTGATTCCAACGGAACCGGGTATGAAGATAACATTGCCAACGCTATCTATGACGCGGTTGATCAAGGCGCCAACATTTTGAGCAACAGCTGGAGCAGCAATGAGGACAGCACTCTCATTCATGAAGCAATGCAATACGCCTACAACAACGACGTCTTGATAGTAGCCGCCGCCGGAAACGATGCTTCAACAACAAAGATGTACCCCGCTGCATACAAGGAGGTCATCGGAGTCACAGCTACAGACAGTTTTGACAACCCTGCAGGGTTCACAAGCTACGGAGACTGGGTCGAATTGGCGGCTCCTGGAGTCCACATATACTCGACGATGCCGACCTATCATGTGACGTTGAACGACATGGGCGTCGCCATGAATTACGGTTACCTGAGCGGTACATCTATGGCTTGTCCTCACGTTGCCGGTTTGGCTGCGCTTGTCTGGAGTCAATTCCCTAATGTCACACGCGACTGGGTCAGAGCCAGATTGAGATACTCGGCTGACGATCTAGGTGCACCTGGATTTGATGAATATTACGGGTATGGCAGAATCAATGCAAGGAGAGCAGTTGAATCACCTGAGCAATTGCACGACCTGGGCATTTTTGGATGGGAAAAACCCCAGTATATTCAGCCAACCGACACAGTCGTTTTTGGTGTTACAGTGCTAAACCTTGGGATGAGTACCGAGCAAAACGTGGAGGTGGAGCTTCTTGTCGATAACAGTGTCACAGATTCATCCCAAATTTCGCAATTGCAAGTAGGCGTGACAGGAAAGGTTAGTCTGTTTTGGTATCCTTCGGCTGAAGGACATTACAACGCTACTGTCTACGTTTTGCCCGTTGCAGAAGAAACGGTGACCAGTAACAACGTAATGATGCAGTCGATCTCGGTGCTTAAGAGACTTAGTCTGAGTCCGGCCGAGGATGCTGTTGGAGCAAAAGTAATAGCCATTGGTGCGGAATTTCCACCTCAAAGCGAAGTATTGTTAAGCTTCAATGATGTGCCTTTGGGATATGCTATCGTAGACTACCTGGGAGATTTCACTTTCACGTTCAACATACCACTTTCAAAGGCAGGGGAGCAGACAGTAAAAGTATTGGATGCTGAGGGCAACTACGTGACTTCAAACTTCACAGTGATTGACGAAACGCCGCTGGACATCAAGATCGATGTTGGAACAACGTACTATGTAGGGCAGACAGCGGTGTTTTACGCCCAGACAGTCTATGGAGGTCAGCCTGTCAACTCTACGATCGTAAGTGCTGTGCTTCATGAGCCAGACGGATCAGCTGAAAACCTGACATTACAGCAGGTCGCAACAGGGCTATATATGGCGCAATATTCCACAGAAAACAGTACAGGTACGTATGCGCTTGTCATTGAAGCAGATTATGTCACAGACATAATTCAGGCAAGTGGTACGTCATTCAAATGCTTCCTTGTTAGCGATACGCTTTCGCTTATGAACAGACAAGTAGCTGAGATTAAAGATGGCATTGCAACAGTTCTGACGGACTTGGGCTCTGTGAAGCTTAACCTAACTGCAATCAATGCAACGCTTGAGAGCATTTTCCTCAATATTACGGCCATAAATGAGACTACGGCAACAATTGCGACCACAATAGGAATGATGGATGGTAAGATCACTTCGATAGACGGAAATGTTGCAACGATTCTGGTTCCGGGACTCGGTCAAATCAAAGCCGACGTTTCAAATCTCAAGGAAGCGCGAGAGGCATGGACGCTTCCTCAGTACGTAATTTTGTCGGTTGCAATAATAGCAGCTGTTGCTGCGTTGTCAACAGTTGCAATTCTGAAACGTAGAAAAGTGACAGCGACGAGAGGAAATTCTCAAGCTTCATCCGAAAGCATTCAATGATTCGCTTGGGTCTTTACCTAGGACGAAACTAGTACTCAATGCCTTTTCGTGATTGGTAGCCCTTGCTGTAAGGATGTTTAACTTCTCGCATCTCTGTTACGTAGTCTGAAGCGTCAATCACCTGAACTGGTGCATTGCGTCCTGTTAAAACGAGTTCCACGTGGTTTGGCTTGTTTTGAATAAGCTTGAGAACCTCTTCTAGATCTATCAGTTTCAGAGTGAGAGCCACGTTGACCTCATCCAAAATGATTACGTCATATTTTCCGCTTTTAACAGTCTGTTTGGCAAGTTGGAGTGCTTGTTCTGCGAGTCTGACGTCTTCTTTGTCTGGAGGCTTTGCTGTGATGAATTCCCCTCTGCCGAAAGCTTTCAATGTAAGATTTGGTAGCTTGTCCACTGTGTATAGTTCTCCGTAGTCGAAACCGCCTTTTATGAATTGGATTATGTAGACCTTTAGCCCTCTTCCAGTAGCCCTGAGCGCAAGTCCAAAGGCTGCTGTGGTTTTTCCTTTTCCATTTCCAGTGTAGACTTGGACGAGTCCTCTTTCGAGTTTTGGCAACGTTTAAGTCTTCCTTGGTTTTTCTTTGAGAAGCTTTTCTGCTGCAGACGTAGGGTCTATTTCCTTCTTCAGGATTTTCTGCAAGAGTTCCTCGTACTTTCCTTCTCTCTTCAATTTCTCCAGTATTGAGCTGGCTGTTTTTTCCTTTATCGCCTCAGCAAGTTCTGTTTCAGCCGTGGCTTTCATGAGCTCTTTTTTATGCTCTGTGTCTCCTTCGAGAAATCGTCTGTGTTCCCACAATTTTTCGACGAGCTGTGGGACACCCTCGCCTGAAAGGGCCACCGTCTTAAGAATAGGCGGTTTCCACACTTTGTCTTTGCTGTTCATCTGCAGCATTGCTTGAATATCCATCACGGTTTTGTCTGCATTTTCCCGATCAGCTTTGTTCACTACGAAGATGTCAGCTATCTCCATCAATCCTGCTTTTATGGCTTGTATCTCGTCTCCTAGACCAGGCGCTTGGATCAATACTATGGTCTGCGCCACTTTGATTATTTCCACTTCAGACTGGCCAGCGCCAACTGTTTCGACAAGTACTATGTCTTTGCCTGCGGCATCCAATACCTTGACGGCGTTTTTGGTTGCCCTGGCCAGCCCTCCCGGGTAGTTCCGGCTAGCCATGCTGCGTATGAATACGTCTTCGTCCGTGCTGAGGTCTTGCATGCGAATTCTGTCTCCTAAGAATGCTCCACCCGTGAAGGGGCTTGTCGGGTCTACAGCAACGACTCCGACCGTTTTGCCTTCTTGTCTGTATTCGCGCACGATCTTCTCAATTAGTGTGCTTTTTCCAGCTCCGCCAGGGCCTGTCAAACCTATTATATGGGCTTTTCCCGTGTGCGGATATACTGCTGATACTATTTCATGTGCTTCTGGCTGCTCGTTCTCGATAATTGATATTGCCCTTGCTATACTTCTGCGGTCTCCTGCAAGCACCCCACCGATTATTTCTTCCGTTCTTCTCAACAGCCTAGCACATCTTCAGTTCTAGCTTCTTTCTGGCACATTGTCGATTACATATCTTATTATCGCTTCTGTCGTCGTTCCAGGGCCAAAGACCTCCTTTATGCCGAGCTCCTTCATTTCTGTTGCATCTTCTTGTGGAATTATCCCTCCTGCGAAGACCATGACATCTGTCAAGCCCTTCTTCTTGAGAAGACTCATGATTCTCGGAAAAAGTGTCTTGTGGGCTCCTGAAAGTATGCTTAACCCTATGACGTCCACGTCCTCTTGAAGTGCTGTCTCAGCTATCTGCTCTGGAGTCTGCCTAAGGCCAGTGTAGATTACTTCCATTCCTGCGTCTCTCAGGGCTCTGGCCACAACTTTGGCCCCTCTGTCATGGCTGTCTAGGCCTGGCTTTGCAATTAGAACTCGGATTTTTCTTGTGCTTTGCATTTTGTTTTTCCCTCTTTAAACTACGATTAATTCCTTGTATTCTCCATAAACTTGGCGCAGTACTTCTGTGATTTCGCCTATCGTCGTATAGGCTTTCACTGCGTCGATCATTATTGGCATGAGGTTTTCATCCTTTTCGGCTGAGTAGTGGAGTTTTTCTAGCATTTGTTTGACTTTTCTGTTGTCTCTTTGTCTTTTTAGTTTTTGCAGGTTGGCAACTTGTTCTTTTTCCACTTTTGGATCAACACGCAATAGTTCTATTGGGCATTCTGGCTCTTCGATTGTGTAATCGTTAACTCCGACTATGATGCGTTTTTTCTCTTCTATCTCTCTCTGGTATCTGTAGGCACTGTCTGCAATTTCCTTCTGGAAGAAACCTTTCTCTATAGCGGCGACGGCGCCGCCCATGTCGTCGATTTTCTGTATGTATTCCATTGCCTTTTCCTCCATTTCGTTCGTTAGGGCTTCCATGAAGAATGATCCTCCCATTGGATCAACGGTGTTTGTCACTCCGCTTTCGTGCGCTATGATCTGTTGAGTTCGCAGGGCAACTCTGACGGCTTCTTCGCCTGGCAGGCATAATGCTTCGTCATAAGAGTTTGTGTGCAGAGACTGCGTTCCACCTAATACTGCTGCCAAAGCTTGGATTGTCGTGCGCACAATGTTGTTGTGTGGTTGTTGTGATGTGAGTGTGCATCCTGAGGTCTGAATGTGCGTTCGCATCCACATTGATCTTGGATTCTTTGCGTGGAATCTTTCCTTCATTATTTTTGCCCATATTCTGCGGGCAGCTCTGAACTTGGCTATTTCTTCGAAGAAGTCGTTGTGGGAAGCGAAAAAGAAGGATAGGCGTTGCGCGAAATCGTCAACCTTCAGACCTCTCTCAAGCGTGGATTCTACGTAGCTTATTCCGTCGTATAATGTGAAGGCTAGTTCTTGGACGGCGTTTGCGCCTGCCTCTCTTATATGGTATCCGCTTATGCTAATTGGATTCCATCTTGGCAAGTGCTTGGCAGAGTATTCAATTACATCCGTTGTGAGCTTCACAGAAGATTTTGGAGGAAAAATGCACAGTTTCTGAGCGAAGAATTCCTTCAAATTGTCGTTCTGAGTGGTTCCGCCCAGTTTATCTCTCGGCACGCCTTGCTTGTCCCCGACTGCCACATACATGGCCAGCAGCATAGGTGCCGGACCATTTATCGTCATTGAGGTCGTGACTTGGTTTAATGGTATACCGTCAAAAAGGACTTCCATGTTTTGAAGGGACGATATGGCGACCCCGCATATGCCAACCTCTCCCCTTGCCATTGGATGGTCTGAATCGTAGCCCATTATTGTCGGATAGTCAAATGCCGTGCTTAAGCCCGATTCACCTTCTTTCAACAGGTATTTGAAGCGCTCATTGGTGTCCGCAGCTGTGCCGAAGCCCGCGAACATTCGCACCGTCCATAGCCGGCCGCGATACATTGTGGCATGTACGCCTCGGATAAACGGGTATTCTCCTGGAAATCCTAAATCTCGCGCATAATCGAGCTTTTCTATGTCTTCAGGCATGTACAAGCGCTTGATTAGCATATCTGAGTGGTTTCGAAACTCGTTTTTCCTTTCATGAGTTTGCTTTATCCAGTTTGGCAGAGTCGTGGATTCCCAACGTTCGCGTTCCCGCTTTGCCTCCTCAATTTTCTTTTTGTCGAACATGATGAAATCCTACCTCACCATCAAGCAATGTGCAGCCTAGATTGATATATCCGTATTGAATTCGAGAAGATATTTTGTTATCGGTGCTCAGACCTGAGCTTCACCATTCAGGTATATTATTTGTGATGTCTTTAATGGAGGTTCCATTTTTATCGATTCTCCACAACAGGCAAACAAGAAATGGGGAAACTTCTCAGTCTTGCAGGGAAGCTGTAACCTACCGCTTTTGGTCAGCCGTTTCCTATCGGTGTAATGTGGATGATTCTTGGTTTTCTATGGCTTCTTATATACGGCGTCTGTTTCTCTTACGCGTTGTGCCACTTTTAATCCTATGCTTTGTCCCTTTTCGGCGTGCTGGACGTTTTCATGTTCGATCTGCATTGAATCTACGACTTGCTCGAAATCGGTGTTGGGGCCTTTGATGGCTATCGTGTCGCCTACGTTCAAAGGAGCTTTGAGTTCAATGACTGCGACATTGATTTTTGAGAAGAAATGTGTTATTCGGCCGATTTCAACAACATTCTCTTCGCTCAAATATCTCGTCTCCTGTGAATAGAGTAATAGTGAATGTGAATAAATAATTTGTCAAATAGTATGTTTTTTCAAACGCAGATGTTAGTCTTGGTTTGAATTTTCGCGGTGGTCTTCAGCATATTGGGTTCCCTGCCAGGAGCAATTCGAGTGTGTGAAGCCGGGTGTCCAGTTGCGTGGTTGTATGTGTGCCTTTTTTGCTTCTGGTCTTAGCATGCGTGAAATGCTTAGACGTGTGTGTTTTAGTATATCGTTTACGGTTGCAACTTTCAGGTTTGAAAGCACGTTAGTGAGTTTGCAGCTATGCTTGGCTTTGTCCGTTTCTTGTTGAACTTGGGTTTGAAGTTTCGTATGTTGAAGTGCAATTTCTCATGTTGGCCGAGGGGCGTAGTATAGTGATGACTTTCTTTTTTTGCGTTAGAATCACTATGCAGCAAGAGGGGCTGTTTCTTGCTGTTTTTTCCGATGTCAGCTTGAAGCGGGATGTTTTGTTTAGTGATGGTGACTTTTCGACATTGGTTTTCTAGGCAGCTGTGACGTTCGCCTGGCACGCGCTTTAGATGCCTGGGCTTTGTTTGACAATCTGGCCTTCTAGGTGGGTTGAGAAGGCTTTGTTGAGTCTCACCTGCAGTGTTTTGCCAAGCAGCTTTTCTGAGCTTTTTACGGCGATGGGTTTGTATGCGAAGTTCCGCCCGATCCAGGAACCTGGGACTTTGCCGATTTCGTCGACTAGGATTTCGCCGGTCCAGCCAACGAGCTGCTGGTTTCTTCTAAGGGCCAGTTTCCTGGCTAGGGTGGCGGCAATTCTGCTTCTGGTTCGAACGTCCTTGATAGGGACAAAATCCTTCTGCATTTCAGCAGCGGCTGTTCGCGGTCTCGCAAAGAACTTTGAAACATTGACCACGTCGGGTTTGACTTGATCGATCAATTCAAGAGTGTTTGCAAAGGCTTCCTTGGTTTCCCCTGGAAAACCACAGATGACGTCGGTGGAAAGAGTGAGTTCGGGAAAGTCACGTCTGAACATGTTCACTATGCTTTTGAAATCGCTGACTGAGTAGGATCGGTGCATACGCTTAAGAACCTCAGTGTCTCCGCTTTGTATGGGCAAATGGAGGAACTTGAAGACATGTTCATCGTGGAAGGCTTCAACTAGGTCATCAATAATACTCATTGCGATGTTAGGAGTCATCATTCCGACGCGGATTTTGAAGTTGCCCTCAATCATGCATAGGGCATTCAATAATTCTGCCAAGTTGGTGCCTTTGTCTTTTCCGTAGCAAGCTGTGTCCTGCGAGGTTATCCAAATCTCGTGTGCACCATGCGCCAGATCGTTTCTTGCTCTCTCAACGATTTCTTTTATGTCATAACTTCTCAATTGTCCTCTTGCAAACACTACACAGCAATATGCGCATGATCCTAAGCAGCCATAGCTGGCAGGGATTATGCTTATGATTGGGTTCGACTTTATGCGGGGCAAGTTTAGGCTAGGAATTGAGTTTACACAATCCTTTAGGACAACAACCTTTTCGCCTCGGGCGGTTCGACCAACAACTTCAACTATTCTTTCGCCTGCTGCAGGCCCGAGAACACCATCAAACCGGATTTCCCGGCGCAGTCTCTCAAAACTGATCAGAGGCAAACATCCTGCTACAATCAGCTTCTTCTCTGCAGGAACACGTTTCAGAACTTCAATCATACGGTTCTCCGTAGGACCCTTAACAGCGCAAGTGTTGTAAATGATCACGTCAGCCGTAGTTGCCGATTTCACTAAATCGTATCCAGCTGCGCTCAGACAGCCAGCCAACACCTCTCCGTCAGCCAGATTTGTTGAACACCCGAAGCTCTTGACGAAAACCTGCATTGCCTTCCAACGCTTTACCATAAATGATTCAACAACCAATAAAAACATTAGCTTGCCTACTAGTGGAATTTACAGAATCTTGAAAGGGGATTGGAGCAAGCTTTAAAAGGCTCAGTCACAGACATATTTGAATCATATTTGGAGCATATTATAAGGAGATATAATTCAACCACTGTTTTGTAGACTTACCCGGAGGGAGAAATAGTGAAGTTGATTACGCTCTATCTTCCTGAGACTTACATAAAGCTGTTGGATCAACTTGTAACTGAGAGGTTCTATCCGAATAGAGCAGAGGCAATACGTGTGGCTATCCGCGATTTGATTAACGAAGAGGTTTGGAGGAGGAAGAACGTTGACTAAGCCTCGAGGTGCCGAGATCACGGCAAAATATACGTGGCATAACACGATGAGCCAGGAGATCAGGCAGCCGGACAACTGCCGTACACTTGTCATCGGTGTCGGGGGGGCAGGCTGCAACACTGTGACCCGGCTGATGGAAATGGGTGCAGTTGGATTAGAATGTGTGGCGATAAACACTGATGCAGTTCATCTGCGTGCTTCAGAAGCTAGCCGAAAGATTCTGATAGGGGAAAAGCTTACGAGAGGATTCGGTGTCGGCGGGGATCCGAAGCTTGGAAGAGCCGCTATCGAAGAGTCAAGAGCGATCGTTGAGGATCTGCTTACTGGCGTAGACATAGTTTTCTTGACGGCTGGCTTGGGTGGTGGAACAGGTACCGGCGTAGCTCCCGTTGTTGCCGAGATTGCAAGGCGGAAGGGTACAGTCGTTGTCGGCGTGGTAACCACGCCTTTCCGCATTGAGAAGGGTAGAATGAAATATGCTGCTGCAGCTTTGACGGAAATGCGCAGGGAATGTGACACTGTTGTGGTGATTGACAATAACAAGCTCATGCAGCTTGTTCCTCAGCTTCCTCTAAGCGAAGCGTTTGGAGTTGCAGACCAGGTCTTGGCAAAGATGATTAAGGGGGTTGTTGAAACGATTTCGGCTCCAAGTTTGATTAATCTTGACTTCGCTGACTTCAAGACCATCGTAAAGCGAGGTGGCATGGCGGTCGTGGGAGTAGGAGAATCTGATGCGCCGAACCGTGCCGAGGAGGCAGTGAGAAATGCTCTGAGAAGTCCTTTGTTGGATGTGGACTATGCTGGAGCAACTGGAGCCCTAATTCACGTCACTGGTGATAATCAGATGACGATCGAAGAGGCAAATCGGGTAGGTGAAATCGTCACTGAAATGATGGACAGCGACGCTTTGGTCATTTGGGGCGCGAGGGTGAATCCTGAGCAAGAAGGCAAGCTCAAAGTCACATTAGTTATGACTGGTGTCGATTCTCCACAAATCCTCGGCGGTTTTGAGGCTATTGCTCCGAAACTTTTCAACATGGAGCCTCGTTCGGGACCAGAAAGACAGCTCGGGATCGAACTGAACCTCTACCAGCTTGAAAACCTTTAACCGTTCTCTCCAGTTTCCCTGTTTTTGAAGCCGAGATTCTCCTTAAACATCAGAAATTCCTTTTTCAACCTCAATTTCCAAGGTATAGCTGTGCCAAAAGGTTGACACATCCTCGTGCTTATGGCTTTGATGACTCCGTCAATGCTCAGTTCAGAGTCGATAAGCGTATATGCACAGCCAATTTCTGGTCCATAATGAGCATCTGTGCCTGCGACTTGTGCAATCCCAAGGCTAGAAGCAAATTGTCTGGCACGGCTTACAGAGGAGCTGAATGGGAAAGCTGATGCATTTATTACTTCTATTGCGTCAAACCTTGAGCTTGTGCGTTTTCGTAAGCTTCCTTTAAAGAGTGCTGTCGGGTGACAGGCTACTGCCAGACCTCCTGCTTCATGAATTCTGTCTACAGTTTCATCCGCGTCAAGTCTCTTCGTAACTGGTTCTTGGATGTTAAGTGCTATGATGTGTCCATTCGAACTTGTGATCTCCATTCCGGGAATGATGAAGAATTCAGTTTCCTTGGCTATTTTTAGTGCGCTGTCGAGTCTGTCATGATCGGTAACGGCAACACCGTCAAGTCCGCGCTTTCTAGCATGGAAGACTAGCTCTTTTGGGGTAATGAGCGAATCAATGGAATAGCGAGTGTGAACGTGAAGGTCGATTTTGATCGCCAATTTTTCACAGCCGAAGTTTCTAAGCGGTCTTTGCTTGGCTAGTCCTGACTCTCTCCAGCTTATCGTCCAATTCTTTGTCGTCTTCATCCACTTTTCTGAATAGAGGTTGCACTTTGGCTATTTTGTGGTGGGGTGGCAGTGGCTTCAGAGCTTCAGTCCATTTTTGCTCGTGTATGCTTCCCGGCAAGTTTAGGGCTTTCCAAATTTCGTCTGCGGTAAAGGGGATGAATGGGGCGGAAACTATGGCTAGGGCCTTGACGATTTGCGTTGCGGCGTGTAGGACGGTTGCTGCTTGGCTTCTGTCTTTCTTTATCAGGTTCCAGGGTTCCTTTTCGTTTAGGTATTGGTTTCCTACGCGGCTTACGGCTATGACCGTGTTCGCAGCCGCTTGCAGCTTGAAGTCTTCAATCTCCTCAGCAATTTCCTCTACTTTTTCTCTGAGAGTGTCCAAAATGTGTCTAGACTTACGGTCCAGTGATTCTGGCTGCGGAACCTCACCGTCAAACTGGGAGTTCACGAAGGTTAGCGTTCTGTGTACGAAATTCCCAAATGAGTCGTTCAAGTCCGCGTTTATTCTTTCCGTAAACAACTCCCATGAGAAGTTTGTGTCTTTCGTTTCAGGTCTTGAAGCCATGAGGAAGTATCGCCAGTAGTCTGCTGGGAAAAGCTCTAGGGCTTCGTCTATGAATATTCCAATTCGGTGGCTTTTGGATGCTTTTTCTCCTTTGAATTGGAGCCATTCTGTCGCTGAAACGTTCCATGGTAGATTGTAGTTTTCGCCCGAGGCCAGAAGCAAAGCTGGAAGGATGATCGTGTGGAATGGGATGTTGTCTTTTCCGATGAAGTATACGGATTTGGCATCTTTGTTGAACCAATATTCTCTCCATTTTTCAGGTTGCGCCCTTTTCTTGAAATATTCGATCGTGGCCGAGACATAACCTAGAACGGCTTCGACCCAAACATAAATGGTCTTACCTTCTGCTTCTGGAAAGGGTGCAGGAATACCCCATGCAACGTCTCTTGTGACTGCTCTGGGTTTCAATCCCTCTTTTATCAGGTTCAAGCTGAAGTGTTTGGTGCTGCTTGACAGTTGCTCGTTGTTATTGAGGTAATCGGTCAATGCTTGTGAGAATTTCGGCAAGTCAAAATACCAGTGCCTAGTCTTTTTTACGATGGGTTTGCCCTTGCAGATGGCGCAGTAGGGTTCTATTAGGGTGGTTGTTTCCAAGAGTCTTCCGCAAGCGTCGCATTGGTCTCCTCGAGCCTTTTCGTTGCCGCAGTAGGGACATTTTCCTTCAACGAATCTGTCTGGTAGAAAACGACTGCAATCTTCGCAGTAGAGCATCTCCGTTTCTTGGGCGAAGATATATCCGTTCTTGTAGGTTTCTGTTAAGAGATCTCGCACGAATTCCTTGTGCGTTGGGTTTTCAGTTCTTGTGTAATTGTCAAAGGATATTCCCCACCTTTTGAACAGGTTTAAAACTTTCGCATGGTTTCGATCTGTCAACTCTTTAGGCGATACGCCTGACCTAATGGCCTCCACCTCGATGGGGGTTCCATGCTCATCTGAACCGCTTACCATCAAGACATCTTCGCCTTTCAGCCTGCAATACCTCGCGAAAACGTCTGCCGACAAGACAGAGCCAACCATGTTGCCGAGGTGCGGAGTGACATTCAGGTAAGGCCAACCAGAAGTGACTAGTACTTTTCCGATTTTGACGGCACCTCCAACGTACAAGCAACGGCTGATGACAGATTGCAGAGTCTATTACTTAAACGAAATGGAAAATACAAGAACCCCGTTTCTGCGTCACATGACTCCTGTTCCATCGGGCTCCTTCGGAGTTGAGCTTTGATTAAACTGTTCCAGATTAGACTTCATCGACGTTCTTACCATTTCCTCGACCAATTCTTTCATCTTCGTCGCCAATGCATTTGATCTTATTCCTTTGGGGTTGAAGTGAGTAAAGCAAGCCTGAAAACCCTCGTTCCTCAGGGTTTCAATAACACTTTTGACAGATGGAACTGGCAAATTGAGGGCATCGCAAAGCTTATCGACCACATAGTAACCTATCGGAGCATCAGCCTCGTTCTTCGCCAAAGCCAAGATCTTTTCTATTCTTTTTCCATTCTTGAATTTCCTGTGCTTCTGCTCTTCTTCCATCAATTGGCAGAAACGTGAGTCAAATATCCTTCCTAGCCATAAGGGTCCACCCAAACTGAGTTTTGAACCGCATTCACTGCACTTTCCGGAATGTCCAATCGCAGATAGTCCTTCTAGGCTTTCTCGATGGAAGCATTTGAAGCAGTGGAGCACGTAACCCATGCTCTTCAGGCTTTCATCAGCTTTCTTTGCTCCATATTCCATAACTGTGTATAGTCTCACATAGTGTTCAGCACTGTGGCTGAATAATATGCGCATGCCTATTCCATGCTTTGCCGCCATTGTTGCCAGACATCCTGCCAGAAGTCTCACAGCAAGCTCGTGGCAATATTCAGTACGCAGAGGCTTTCCACCATACTTTCTGATGCAAGCTTTTGGGTAAACTCCACACAAGGGTGCCATGTCTGTTGCCGTCAGAGCCAGAAGACCGTGGTTGCTTAAGGCTCGAACTGCAGAATCAATATATGGAACAGGTGAACCGAAAGGGTCCAAGTCTATGGCGTCAAACCTTCTGTGTGGTGCACCGTGATCACTCAGTAGAAGATTAGCGTCTCCGTTTTCCACGAACACTTTCTCTCCAACTTCATTCAAATGCACGTTGTAGAGAGCAGTCTGGACAGCCTTCTCATTGATGTCGTTCATAAGCACCTCTCTGGTACCTTGAACTTCGCTTGCAAACCTAACGCCTCTGATGCCGCAGCTGGCCAGTGGCTCACAGACGGAAACCTCATGATCAACCATTCTTTGATAGGCTTGAAGGGCTAGTACGGCGATATCGCGGTTTAACTCCATTATGGGGTTGTAGAAGACTGGGGCCTTTGAAGGCGCATAGTCTGATGCGGATTTTACAAATGCCTGAAGCTTCGGGACTAGCAGTTTTACTTTGCCTTCTCTGATAATTTCCGTTGGAAAATTCGGCTTCAGAGGCCTTTTTGCCATAAGTCTGCTTTTCTCCACGAACTACTTTGATTGACCTTTCAGGTTATTGATAGGTTTTGCATGTGGTAATATCCTTTTCTCGACTTGGCACCGGGAAGGTCTGTGCTTTGGTTTGGGACGAGAAGAGAGTTGATCGAGAACTGAAGATGTTGATAGTGCACTAGTCTTATCGGTGAGGAGTCTATTCTATCACGAATCGGCTGTGTAAAGCTTGTTGAAGCGTTTGTTGTTTTTGACTGGTAGGCCCGGCGTGGGGAAGACTACTGTTCTGATGCGGGTTGTTGAAGGGCTGAATGCTAAGCATTATAGTGTGGGAGGGATGATGAGTCAAGAAGTCCGTTCTGAAGATGGTTTTCGTGTTGGGTTTGAGATTCTGGATCTGCATAATTCTAGGCGTGGGTGGCTTGCCAGCGTTAACGAGCCGAATGGTCCACAGGTTGGTAAGTATCGTGTGAACTTGGAAGATCTTGATAGCGTCGGTGTTGAAGCCATTGCAGAGGCTGTTGAAAGTCTAGATGTTGTTGTGATTGATGAGGTCGGTCCGATGGAGCTGTTTTCAGATAGGTTTCAGGATGCGGTTAAAAGAGCCATCGTGAGCACAAGGCTAGTCGTTGGAGTTGTTCATTGGAATGCGAGGGGCCAATTGATAGGTGAGCTGAAAGCGAGGGCGGACTCAGAAGTAATCGTTGTTACACCTGAGAATCGTGAAAAACTCCATGAGGTAGTCATGGCGAAAGCTATCGAGTTTCTAGAGCATTCTTGATGCAGCCAACTTGCTACATGTAGCTGTCAAGTTTAGACAAAAAAAAGGGGGGTCTAGTAGTTTTCACACCAGACTTCGAAGTAGCTTCTGGGGTGGCTGCAGACTGGGCATTTTTCTGGGGCCTCAGGGCCTTCGAAAACGTGTCCGCAGTTTCTGCACTTCCATTTTATTGGTGAATCTTTCTTGAAGACTTTGCCTTGTTCAACATTCGCCAATAGTTTTCGATAGCGCCGCTCATGGTAACTCTCAACCTTGGCAACCATGCGGAAAGTTCTACCTACGTCTTTGAATCCTTCTTTTTCTGCTGCGTCAGCAAAGCCAGGATAGAGCGTGCCCCATTCGAATTTCTCTCCATCTGCTGCTGCTTCCAGATTTTCTGCTGTCGTCCCAGTGATACCTGCGGGATAGGTTGCCGTGATCTCTGCTGTCCCGCCTTTCAGATGGTTGAAGAAGAGTTGAGCATGTTCCTTTTCATTGTCAGATGTCTCTTGAAAGATGGCGGATATCTGCTCGTATCCTTCCTTCTTGGCGGCACTGGCAAAGAAGGTGTATCTTGTTCTAGCTTGGGATTCACCTGCAAACGCTGCTAGCAAATTCTTTTCAGTTTGACTTCCTTTTAACTGCATTGTTTCAGCTTCCTTTGCCACCTATTTGTGAAAGGAAACATAAAAAGCATTTCGAATCTCGCGCTAAGGCGAGACCTTGACTTGCGGTCAATAGGTGGGAACAAAGTGTTATAGCTGTGAAGTTGAGATAGCCTCTTTTGAACGGAGGATGGTTCTCTCATGCTGGTTGCGGGTGTCGATGATGCGGGACGCGGGTGTGCAATTGGTCCTTTGGTCATTGCAGGTGTGCTCATGAATGAGGATGACCTGCCAAGACTTGTTGAGCTGGGGGTTAAGGATTCCAAGCTGTTGTCCGCGCATAGGCGAGAGGTTCTTGAACCAGAAATAAAACGAGTTGCTAGAAGTTTCGAGGTAGTGAAGCTTTCGCCTCAGCAAATTGACGAAGTGGTTCTTAATGGGAGAAAGCTTCGCAGGTTGAATTGGCTTGAAGCTCAGACTATGGCGAAAGTAATTGAGGCTCTCAGACCAGACAAGGCGTACGTTGACGCGTCAGATGTCCTAGAGGACAGATTCAAAGCAGATATACTAGATTGCTTGCCTTTCAAGATAGCCTTAGTTTCGGAACATAAGGCAGATAGGACCTATCCTGTAGTTTCTGCAGCGTCAATAATTGCGAAAGTCGAGAGAGATAGGGAAATTGCCGAGCTGATCAAAGTGCATGGGGATTTTGGATCAGGGTACCCGTCTGACCCGAGAACCATGAGTTTCCTTGAGCGATGCTTGAAGAAAACGGAAGGTTGCCCGGATTTTGTGAGAAAGTCTTGGAAACCGGTGAAGAGGATCAGAAGCGATAAGGAGTTGCGCCAAGTCAAGCTCATGTGAAGTTGCTGATTAACTCTTCGAAGCTTTTGAGCTTGGAAAGATCCTTGCTGTGAATACATGAGATGTCTTTGTGGGATGGTTCCTGCCCGTCGGTTATGAGTATTGGATGCGCTTGGACAATCTTGGTCACGCTGAGGATTTCATCAACTCTTCTGTCCAAATGCCGCTCTTTGCTGTCTGCAATTCCGCCTATGATTCTCGTATTGTTTTCAGGGACATTTATTATGAAATCGAAAGGCGCTCTTCTGACGGTCATAATGCCTTGTTGGTCAAACTTCGTGAAGATTTTCATGAGAAGCTTGTTCTTGGCGATGACGCGCTTGGCCGTCGTTAGTAAGAGGCACTCGCGTTGCTTTGCCGGTTTTTCCAAAACGTTCACGGATCTCGCAACGGGTATTCCTAAAGTGCAGATCAATTTGTACGCGGCTGTGACCGAGGGTTTGGCCATTCCTCGTTCGTAGCCATAGAGTGTTCTTCGGGATGTGCCTATCATCTCAGCCATCTTGCCTATGGAGAGGCCTAGTTGTTGCCTCCTGCGTCTTATTGCGGTTCCATCAATTTTAACGTAGTATCCTCCTGGTCCAGCTTGAATCAAGGGATTGGTATTGTTGGACACAATGTTTTCAAAGGTTCTCGCGGTGATGGCTGAAACGTTGTATCTTGTGTAGACTGTGTCCTCTTCCAAGGGTTTTTCGCGAGCGTTTTCGCTTATCAACAGTGAAGCAGCCGAGATGCTTTTGGATATGCTCCTTAGCTCAGCTGAGTCATTTGGGGAGAGGTTGTCGATGTCTGGCTGAACCTTTATGAAAATCAGGTTTCCGTTTTTTCTAGCTGCAAAATCGAAACAGCTTGGTCTTGACCAGCATGTTTGAGAAACAGCAAAACCTGCTTTCCTGAGTAAGGTCCCAGCGGCCCTCACTTCGTCCCCCTCTGTATGAATCATAGAAATGTCACGTTAGGATTGCGTCAGCAGTTGGATATAAACTGTATCTTCAATTCCACTATGGAGCGTAGCATATGATCTGGCTATCCGGGTATGCGCTTCGCGTTCGGCACCTTCAAAACTCACTTCTAGAAGGCCGACGCTTTTGGATCGGTTCGCGTTTGTGATTCGATCGCATGCGAATTCTAGCTGAGATAGAACCGGAATTTGCAGGAAATCAATATTTTCACTTCACTGGCACACATGCTGGTCAGCCAGTTTGAAATCTGGCTGGGTTCTATCAAGGTAGTTATCTACTTTGTCTCCTAGAGCTTCCTTCAACAAGCTCATCCGGACATCCATGTACTCTTCTCGAAGTATGTCAAAATGAAAAGACCCCCATTTTTTGCCTGCCACGTACACCGTGTTTCGAGCGACTCCTCCTTTTTTGAAACCACAGAACTCAAGCACTCTGTGAGCTCGCGTGTTATATTCTACGCTCCATGCTTGACAGTGCTCTAGGCCAAGCTGGATGAAGGACATTTCCAGTAGAGCAATGGTTATTCTTTTTCCAAAGCCTTTTTCCCACAGTTCTTTCTTGCCTATGTAGGTGCCGACATCCGCTCCAGGAATATTGCCCCAAGTTCCCCTGCGAATGGTGGCAATTCCTATGGGTTCACTTGTTTCCATGTTTTCGACGATGAGGTAGATGTTTTTCTCATTCTTCATCATTTCAGCGTACTTTTCTTCCAGTTGAACCATCGAAATTACGCTCAGTGGTTGGCTTCGGCTGTACATCATCAGTTCGAAATCATTCTCCCAAACGTGCAGAAGTTTCAGGTCTTCCTTTTCCATAGGTCTAAACCTAAGACCGGCAAACTCAAACATTGACATCACCCATTTGAACTACTGCAAAGGCAAAAATTAACCTTCTCCTGCATTTGAAACTACATTTTCAAAGTTGTCTGCACTATTTGATTTTTGCTAGACACCGCTAGATTCACTGGAGCAAAGCTGCAATGCTCAGTTTTGAAAAATCGTCAGTTATTATGTCTGCTTTTGACAAGTTTTGGTTGCCACTGTCTGGGTTTCTGTATCCAAGGCACTTCATGCCTGCATGTTTTGCAGCCTCAACGCCCAACTTGGAATCCTCAACTACTAGACAATCGCTCGGGTTCACATTCAGTTCGGCGGCTGCCTTGAGGAATATCTCTGGGTTTGGCTTGCTGTGAACAATGTCTTCTGCGCCGACGATGCAATCAAACAAGCTCGTAATATCCAATTTGGCCAAGACATATTTGATTTGCTTTCTAGTGGAACTGGAGCCGATTGCCAATTTGATTCTCTTCAATTTCAAGTTCCTGAGTAACGTGATTATTCCTTTTGTCGGCTCTGCATCTTCTTTCAGAAGCCTGAAGAGTATGTCTTCTTTTCGGCGAAACATCTCTTCAAATGTGGTGTCAAGCTTGTATTTTCTTATCAGTTTAGTAAACATCAAGTTGGCTGTGGTGCCAGTGTACTTGTGAAGTTCCTCAGCAGATATTTGAACCCCATATTTCAGAAGCGTTTGTTTTTCAGCTTCGATATGTGCATTTTCACTTTCAACGATTACGCCATCTAGGTCAAAAATGACAGCCTTTAACAAAAACGCTCACAATCCGCTATTTTTTCGGTTTAGGAGGTTCCTGCTCGAAAATCCACGAAGCTCTCTTGATTATGTCCGGTATGGGCAATTGTTGAGGGCAAAGTTCCTGACATCTTCCACATGCTACGCATCTCTTGGCCTGGCTTTCTGGAGTAATATGTTCCCAGTATTTGGCTTTGACCTCATCGCTCATATCATTGATATAGAACTCGTTGTAGAGCGACATTATCTCAGGTATGTTGACGCCTTCAGGGCATGGTGAACAATACCCGCATGCCGTGCAGCCGACGAAACCCATTTTCTTGTATTCTAATGCAACTTGATTAATGAATGATAGGTCTTCTTCAGTGAGTTTGTTTATGCTGGAGTGGCTCGCGGTTCTGACGTTTTCTTTCACCTGTTGCATCGTGCTCATGCCGCTAAGTGCTGTGGAGACTTCTGGCTGGTTCCAAACCCAAAGAAGCGCCCATTCGGCTTGGGTTCTCTTGACTCGTGCGTTGTTCCATATGTCTTGTACGGGTGTTGGAGGTTTGATGGCCAGTCTTCCGCCGGCTATCGGTTCCATTACGACTACTGCTAGTCCTTTGGAAGCCGCGTATCGGAGTCCTTTTGTGCCGGCTTGGTATTTTGCGTCTGCGTAGTTGTATTGAATTTGGCAGAGTGTCCAGTTTTCGTAGCTGTCTATTATGTTTTTGAATGCGTCGTATTCATCGTGGAAACTGAAGCCAAGATAGCGGAATTTTCCCTCGTCTATCTTTTTCTCAGCCCAGCCTGTTACATCTAATGCTTGAAGTTTTTGCCATCGTTCCTCGTTTAAGCCATGCAGAAGGTAGAAGTCAACGTCAGTGTTCAACCTTTTGAGTTGCTCTTCCAAATATTTGTCCATGTCTTGGGACGAGTTGATGAGCCATGCTGGCATTTTGGTGGCCAGCTTCACGTTGTCGCGGTATCCATCGTTCAAGGCTTTGCCCACTAGGGTTTCGCTGTTTCCTCCATGGTATGGATAGGCCGTGTCGACGTAGTTGACACCGTGGTCGATGGCATATCTTATCATTCTGATTGCTTCAGGCTCATTTATCCTTGCAGCTTCATTACTGATTATTGGCAGTCTCATGGCTCCAAAGCCTAGAGCTGATACTTTCCAGTCTAGCTTTCCAAAGCTTCTGTATTTCATGGACGGACATCACCAGGCTTTACCAAGAGGAAAATCACCTTATAGACGTTCTGCAATCTCAGATATTTTTCAACACTGACATTGCGTGATGCCTAACCCATTGACACGCTAGTATACTGTCTTCTTGAAGACAAGACTACGCTTGGGCGACTATCATGGCGTGCGCTTTATCATACGGTTCCAGATAAACAACTTCCTCTATGCGGAATCCGCGTTTTTCCAAAACCCTAGTTTCGCCCTTGTAGACTTCAGACGGTTCCTTGGTTACATCTATGCTTTGAGCCTTAACGGCAAGCATTATCCAGCCCTTATCTCTCAAAAACAAGTCAGCATTGTCCGCCAGGACCCTTGCTTGTTCAGGCTGCGCAATATCACAGTAAATGTCATCAACCTTCCCACGTATGAACATTGAATATCTCTCAGGAAGGCGCGCGTCTTCAAGTATCGGCAGCATGTTCAGTCTATATGCGCACACGTTTTCAACCAGATCTCTTATGGATCGTGAGGCAAACTCCACGCAGTAAACGTGGCCTTTTTCCCCCACAATGTCTGAAACGTGGCTTGCAGTCGTTCCAGATGCCGCGCCTAGGTACAGAACCTGATGATCAGGCATTATGGGAACCGTGTTCACGCCTTTCAGGATGACAGCTGCGAGCTTGCTTCTGAAAGCATCCCAGACGCGGTATTCTGCACCTTCAAATCGTAAGAGTCTTTCACCGTAGACGTTTCTGCCAGGTGTCAAGTTTCTCGTTGCGAGCCGCTTAGCGCCATCCTCAAGCATTATTTGGTATATTGCCGGGAATTTTGGATGTGGCTTGACTCTAACGTTCACGCCAGTGCTTTCTCCGTTTTTCTCTTCTCATTTTCTCATGTTCAGGTCTTTGCCGCTTGGGTTCCACAGTGGGAATCGGTGGAGGCTCAGCGTATTTTTCTCGGATTTCATCGATTCTTCTTTCCAAATCACCTTTGAGTCTGCTGCTCACGTCTCTGCCTCCAAAAGCATCTACTCTAATGGCTATGGCCAGCTTTCCAGCTAAGGCTCTTGCGATTTTTCCTCTCTGCCACCTCTTTGCATCATGCAGAAGTGTGTGTTGAAAAATCAGCCCGTGTTTCGGTGGTCTTGTTCCAGTTTTCAAAGAGCGGAATAATGCCTTTTCTGCTCCCAAAACTTGAATCGTGCTTGCCGGTCGTCGGGCAAGGTTTGACAAGCCTCCTGACGTGGCAATTAATCGCGCTCCCAGTAGCGAGCCGACAAGAGCCTTTGTGTTCGGTGCAACTTCTTCCATGGTTTTGTCCATGTAGCTCTCCATGCCCCGCCTCAAGTCATATAGCTTTAGGATACTGGTGCACAAGGACTGAATCTGCTTTAGATCAGTTTCGTCCAAGCTGGCGCCCATCGATTTTTCCGCAGTCTTAGCTATAGCCTCAGCTTTTGCAGCGGGGATATCCTCGTTCTTCAGCTTTTCGTCCGTGAAATCCTCTCTATTGCCCAAGTCGACGATCAACCGCGCATAGGTTTCATGTTTCTCCACCAATCGATCGAGTTCAGGAAAGTGTACGCCATACCATTCTCTCACGCGGCTCATCAGCAGATTTATTGTTCTGTCCAAATCGTCAAGCGTCTGGACGGCCTGCGCAACTATCAAGTCTCTCTTTTCAATTGCTCCCCTAACCCTGAGCTTTGCAATCTCCATAGTCACATTATGCATCCACAAACTGAACTCATCAGCGTCTTTCACGAAGCCAACGTCAACAGCGAAACGCTCCATTTGTGAACGAAGCATCTCTCCAGCTTCAGAAGGCTTCTGAACCTCAGTTTCGACATTCAGTTTCACTTGTGCTTCCCTGGCCAGCTCAGCGCTTTCGAAAACAAAAGAATCATAACCACTCTCCTTCAGATGCTTGATTATTTCAGCAACCTCATCTGTAACCTTCCCTGCTTGGATATTTGCAAGATTTTTGGCCGCTACCTGAGGCTTGCGAGGAAACAGACTTTTCCCCACGAGTTTGTTCTCTTCATCGAAAGCGAGTATTCCAAATGGGCATTCAACGATCGTGGCCCTCATCAGTCCACCTCAACATCACCACTATTCCTAAACCTTATCTTATTAAACGATCGCTGCGAACAAGTGTCCAGCACCTCTCACGCAGCAGAGCTCAGGCCCAAACTGCATTCCACGAGCAGGAACGCGTCCGAACAATGAAATGCTATTTATAAATAAACACACAATATGCATCATGACACAGGAAGAGGGCACTTAGGTGGTCAATTTGCCTATCCCTGGTGGAATCTTCAATGGTGGGTGATTTGAGGTCCAGTTCCTTAGCCATAAGCTTGGCACGTCTGGAGCTTGACAATCCGACGATGTTGGCTTCCGGCATCTTGGGCTACTCTGCCGAAACCTTTGAAAGCATCATTGAAGGTGGAGCGGCAGCCGTTGTCACAAAATCAATTGGTAAAGAACCGCGGAGAGGTTATGCTAACCCAACAATCGTTCAGGCAGACTTTGGCCTAATCAACGCCATGGGACTTCCGAACCCTGGTATAGATGATTTCGTGAGTGAAATCCGCAGGACCAAGACCGCTCTGAAGGTTCCATTGATCGTTAGTGTTTACGGCTACTCAGAAGACGAGTATGCATTGGTAGCCAAGAAAGCTGCAAATGCTGGGGCTGACGCAGTTGAGCTTAACGTTTCTTGTCCCCACGTTAAGGAAACGGGATCAGAGATCGGGCAGAATCCAAAGATCTTGGCCGCAGTTGTTAGAGAGGTTAAGACCACTGTTAGCAAGCCAGTCATTGTCAAGCTGTCTCCAAACGTCACAAACATCACGGATCTCGCCGAAACCGCGGCAAAAGCCGGAGCAGATGCTCTGACGGTCATAAACACCGTGAAGGCCATGGCCATAGACACGGAAACAGCCATGCCAATACTCAGTAACAAGGTGGGAGGGCTTTCTGGCCCTGCTGTGAAGCCCATAGCGCTTAGATCCGTCTACGACATTTTTGAACGAGTCAAGGTCCCAATCATAGGCTGCGGAGGCATAACTACTTGGCGCGACGCAGCCGAATTTCTCCTCGCCGGCGCTTCTGCAGTTCAGATCGGCACTGCAATTGCAATTAAAGGCCCAACTGTATTCAAGACAATTACGCAGGGATTGCATGCTTATATGAAAAGAAAGAGCTTTGCGAATGTGACCGAGATCGTCGGCCTAGCGCACAAAAAGTGACAGAACTTCGTTTACACCCACACGTCACCAGTCAGACTCGGTTTCTGGTTTCTACCAAATCTTAAATCCGCAGAATGCTATGGTTCCCTTGTCAGTGGGGGACAATGGTCGAGGAACGGTTTCTGACGCAAAGTGGTCATAGATTATCTGATTATAGCATCCCCGATAACAAGTTGAGAACCACACGTATTCTAACTGTAGCAACTGAGAGCTCAACTGTGAAGACTTTTACTTTCGAAGACAAAAGATGTGCGACGGCTGAGCCTGGCCAATTCCTAATGCTTTGGATCCCTGGTGTTGACGAGATTCCCTTAAGCATATCAGATGCTGGAGAAGATGGGATAATCGCAGTAGCTGTCAAGAAGGTTGGCTCAGCAACAAAGGCCTTGCATGAGATGAAGAGTGGAGAACTTATAGGCATACGCGGACCATTCGGTAACTCGTTCACTGTCAAGCAAGGCAAAGTGTTGATGGTGGGCGGGGGGACAGGTGTGGCTCCCTTGCTATTCTTGGCTAGAAGATTGGTGGCGAAAAATGCAAGGCTTGTACTTGTGCTTGGTGCAAAAACAGAGGAGGAATTGCTTTTCATTGATAGGCTGAGGCGGGTTTGCTCAGGCGGGAATCTTGTGGCGACCACCGAGGATGGCAGTTATGGAATGAAATGCTTGGCCACATCTCCTCTGGAAGAAATGATGACTAAGGAGAGGTATGACATGATGTATGCCTGTGGTCCCGAGCAAATGATAGGGAAGGCTTTCGATCTTGCTGAAGCGCATGGAATCAGTGTGGAAGCAAGTCTAGAACGACTGATGCGGTGTGCAATTGGCCTGTGCGGAAGCTGTGTAATAGGAAAATATCGTGTCTGCCGAGACGGTCCAGTTTTCGCAACGGAGAGACTACGAGAGGTCAAGAATGAACTTGGGGTATCAAAGCGGGATTTTGACGGTAGGAAGATATCTATATAGCCTACGTCAGCTGCTCTTTTCAACGAACGTTCCTTTTCATCGCTCTCTTGAACTTCATTGGCTAGGAGAAGCAAAAGGCATTTCATGCTAGACGCGATCATTCGTATTATTGTGATTTACATGGTCAAGCTGACGTTCTATGGCGGAGTAGGCGAAATAGGCGGCAACAAAATCCTCGTGGAGGATGAAGGAACAAGAGTGTTTTTTGATTTTGGCCAATCCTTCGGCTTTGGTGCAAGCTACTTTACTGGCTGGCTGGAGCCTAGAACCGTCAATGGGCTGGGAGACTATTTTGAGTTTGGCTTATTGCCTAACATCAAAGGTCTATACTCAAAGAAACTTCTGGCAACCACTGGTTTGACCTACGTGAAACCCAAGTTTGATGCTGTTTTTCTGTCACACGCCCATTTTGATCATATAAATCATATTCAGTTTCTGGACCCTGAGATTCCGATCTATCTTGGCGTGGGCGCAAGACTGTTTCTACAGTGCATAGAGGAGACAGGCGGCTTCTGCAGGTATGGAGAACATCGGTATCGAACATTTCGCACGGGGGACAAGATCAGGGTTGGCGACGTCGTTGTTGAGCCTGTCCACGTTGATCATTCCATTCCTGCAGCATACGGATTTCTGATTCACACTTCTGATGGCACAATCGTGTATACCGGTGACCTGAGGGTGCACGGTCCCAGACGGGATATGACTGAAGAGTTTGTGGAGAGAGCAAGTGATTGTGAGCCTGTCGCGTTGATCTGCGAGGGCACTAGAATGGTGGAGACAGAGCGTAGACAGAACTATTCTGAGCAGCAGGTCAAATCTTTAAGCAGGAAGATCGTGTCTCCAACAAACAAAGCAGTGTTTGTTACGCATTACAGTCGAGACTTGGATAGGTTCAGAAGCTTCTATGATGTGGCCAAGAACTGCGGAAGAAGCATCGTGGTTTCTCCCAAAACCGCCCACGTGTTAAGCAAGCTCATAGATGATGCACATCTCAGTTTTCCCGATCCTTTGAAAGACGACAGCATTTTGGTTTATTACAGGCGGAAAAAGTCTGGGAAGTTTGATGAGAAAGACTACTACATCTGGGAAAGAGCCTTCATGGACAAGATGGTGACACACGACTATGTGAGAAAGAACCAACGAAAATTGATTATGGATTTGGATTTCTACCAGTTCACGGAGCTCATTGACATCCAGCCAGAAGCAGGCGGCCATTTCATTCACAGCATGAGTGAACCATTCAGCGAAGAGGACATTGAAGACGCTGTGATGCACAACTGGCTGGATCATTTCAGCATGCAGTTCCATCAGCTGCACGCTTCGGGGCATTTGAACAGAGACCAACTAGTGGCCCTAATCAAGCAGATCAAGCCGAAGAAGATCTTCCCAGTGCATACGGAAAATCCGGAACTGTTCAAGAAAATAGGTAGCCACGTTCAGATACTTCAACGTGGACAAAAATATGCGTTGCAATAGTGCATGCTACGACGCGTGGCATGCTCTGTTTTGCCTAATGTCAACCTAAGCCTTATATGTCTAGCAAGAACAGCGAAACACTGAGCAACGATCAGTCGTTGTAGGAGACATTGGAAGCATGATCAAGGATCTGGCGGCCTTTTACTCTAAGAATGCGCTTAACATGAAACGTTCTGAAATAAGGGAGCTGTTGAAATTCACTCGTCAACCTGACATAATCTCATTTGCTGGCGGGCTTCCTGGTCCAGAAACATTCCCGGTGAAAGACCTAGAAGACATTGCATGCCGGGTGCTGCGCGATAAAGGCGCACAGGCCTTGCAGTATGGACCGACTGAAGGGGAAACATCGTTCAGAGAGGAAATTGCGAAGTGGCTCAGCCGCGAGAAGACCAGTATTAAACCAGCGAATGTTCTTATAACCGCTGGTTCGCAACAGGGTTTAGATATCGTTTCAAGGGTGTTCCTAGACCCAAGAGACATCGTTATAGTGGAATTGCCATCCTACATTGGAGGTCTTCAAGCGTTCACAGCGTACAGAGCAAAGATGATCGGTGTGCCGCAGGATCATGATGGCATGAGAATGGACGATTTGGAGAAAATACTGGCGAGGCTAGCCAAGGGGGGAAAGAAGCCAAAATTCATCTACGTGGTTCCAGATTTCCAAAATCCTTCCGGCGTAACCATGTCGCTTGAAAGGCGTGAGAGGCTTCTGCAGCTGGCATATCAATACGAGGTTCCAATCGTTGAAGATAGTCCGTATAGAGACCTGCGATACAAAGGAAGAGCAGTTCCGGGCATATACGGCTTGGACAATCAAAACCAAGTTATCGTGTTGGGCACTTTTTCTAAGCTGCTGGCGCCTGGTTTGAGGCTTGCTTGGATAGTAGCTCCAGTTGAATGGATGGACCGCATGGTAGTGGCCAAACAGAGCATGGATTTGTGTTCCCCAAGCTACACTCAACTTATGGCTGCTGAATACTTGAAGCGAGGACTGTTGCCAAAACAAGTGGAAAACATTTGTAAAGTGTACGGTAGAAAACTGGAAGTCATGTTGGAAGCCCTCAGAAGATACATGCCTAGAGGCGTAGGATGGTCCAAACCCGAGGGCGGACTGTTTCTGTGGGTTAAACTGCCGAGAAAGATGAGTGCTAATGATCTCTTTCCCAAAGCTATCGAAAACAAAGTGGCCTACGTCGTAGGCTCAGCTTTTCACTGTAACGGCAAAGGACAGAACACCATGAGGCTCAACTTCTCTTTTCCATCAATACAGCAAATAGAAGAAGGAATACAACGGCTGGCTAAAATGATCAGAGAAAACATGTAGCGCAATCTACTTGGAAGCTATCGCAGTTAAGTCGCTTGAGTTCAAAGGTGGAGAGAAAGAGGATGTTGCGCATTCAGCTGGAACTCTATTGGTTGACCTAGTACCTTGAAGAATGAGAAATAATGTAACCTAACTTTCGACTAATTCTTCATGGGAAAAGAGCCCAAAGCATAATTAAGATGGAACAACAAATATAGATTAAGGAAGATTAGGCTCTTTCATCCTGTAAACTGAATAGTCGTTTTAAACCTGATTTAACCATAACCCAAACACATTCGTGAGAGTCTTATTTCCAAGATTGCAGCGTTTTCGGAAATTCTTCCATGAATCGGATGAAGATAGTTAGTGCAGCAAATGTTTGGGCGAAAGTAGGTTTGTATTTGTGATGAGCGATCTGGTTTCTCACTTTGTCCCAAAGATCTTCGATGCTCATTTGTTCACTTTCTCTGCCACCACTCTGACGGTGGACGTAATTGAGATTTTTGAGTTGCGACGCGTACCTTTGAGGGCCTCCCCTTTCATTTTTGAAAGTCAACTTCTTTGTTGGGTTCTTTTGGATTATCCCGTCAACTGCAGCATCAATGATTTCTTCCATTACGTTGCAGGACCAAAGAACAACGAGATTAAAAGAACCCTTGTCGAAGAAAACAGGTATAAACCTACCATCATCGGTTTTTTCTATTATTCTTCCTGAATTCGGAAACCCTTTAAGGTCTTTCTCCCAAATCTTCTTTTGTTTCTTGAAAAAATCATCATTCAAACGTATATTTTCCCGAAGGGAGACTCTTTGCCCTAAGACTGTTACTTCTACGATTGCCACACTAAGCGCCAGAGTAGAAATAAAAAATGTCAGCAAGAATTGAAAAAGCCCATACATGTCATTCGGAAACTTCACAAGAAAGGGGAATATAATTGCGAGAGCACTAACAATCAGGAAAAGAAAAGCACGAAAATGACCCATATTAGGTACTTCTCGCTCTCTCACAAAATTCTTCGAACCTAAACTCGATATCAATACCAAAACGAAGAACATGGGCACATTGAATAGGAGCATTGTTCGGTTTAGCACATAATTTAACATGATTTCCACCCCTAACCCAACTGCTAGAAGCGGGCAACTTATCACAAAGAAACTAAACCCATACAGTCTCCTATCGAACACAGTAAGAAACATTTCTCGCAATGCTCGTTGCATAATTATCTCGCTTTCCCCAATTAGATTATTGTTTAATCTCTTCGTTTATGGTTTCTGCAAACTGGATAGCTGGGTGAAATCTAGTTTGAGTGCCAATATTAGAATTGATAGTCAGGCAACGGTTCAATTATCTGACCGAAATTGTCTTGGCTAGGATACTTGAACAGTCGCATTTTCTTGAACTGTTCGACCATTTGCGGGGGAGGACCAATCACCAACTCATGAGGCACAGCAAGCACTTTTCCAATCACAGTGTCAAAATATCCCCCGACATAGATTACGTTGTTTTCCTTCATCAAGACCTGTAATCTGGGCATCTGGTCTGAATCTATGACTTCAAATGCATAATCATTGAAGTTTCTATCGTAAGCTATCATTGGATCAGTGTTTACCACCCAATTGTTGTCTACTATCTTCACTATCGTTTGATTAGAATCGTTTCTTATTTCTGCTGAAATCAGGACTTTGTCTGAGTCAAACCTAATCCTAAGCGTGATGCCGCCGCCTACATTGAAGAAGTTACTAGTATCAAGTGCGCCTGCAAGTTGACTAACGTTCTTCACGAACACTATGCCGCCCCAATACAGTTTAAATGGCTTACTAAAATCAATCGTCGGTACCGTTAATTGACCCTTCATAGCGTCAATTTCCCTGTTACGGAGGTTCCAGCCGATAGTAACCAAAAAACCTCCAAGGACTCCGATTACCAAGCAAATGAAGCCAGCAACAAGATACCAGTCGCCCTGAAACAACCCGAGTTCCCAGTACTCCTTACCGTTTGATAAACTTATAAACGTAGAGTCTGTTTCTTATGAGATGGATTTATTCGGCAGTTCCATCAGAAAATGAGAAATTCTCTTAAGAATGCGTGCATATGCAATAGGCGGCTTTGGAAGGAGTTTGATGGGTTCAGAGATTCTAATCAAAGCGCGAAACTTGACCAAGAAGTATGATGATCTCTTAGCGGTAAGCAGCATAGACTTTGAGGTTTTCAGAGGTGAGTGCTGTGGTTTTCTCGGCCCCAATGGTGCGGGAAAAACAACGACTATTAGGATGATCCAGTGTGTTCTGCCTTTGACTTCTGGCAGTTTGACCGTGTCCGGGTTGGATGTCTCCCAGGAACAGAGGGAGATCAAGAAGATGATAGGTGTTGCGCCGCAAGAGGACAACCTTGATCCAGACTTTTCAGTAATGCACAATCTGCTGGTATATGCTCGTTATTTTGACATCCCAAAGTCTGAAGCTGTGAAGCGTTCTAACGAACTGCTCAAATTTTTTCAGCTTGAAGAAAAGCGTAATGTCATTATTGATCAATTGTCTGCTGGCATGAAGCGCCGTTTGATATTGGCAAGGGCGCTGATCAACGAACCCCAGATACTTCTGCTGGATGAGCCTACGACTGGCCTTGACCCGCAGGCGCGGCATCTAGTTTGGGATAGAATTCGAAACTTGGAAAAACGAGGGGTCACCATCATTCTGACTACGCATTACATGGACGAGGCAGCTGAGCTCTGCGACCGAACATTAATAATGGATAACGGCAAAATAATCGAAGAGGGCAATCCGGTCGAACTAATTAGGAAACATGTGGGCGAAGACGTTTTAGAAGTTGAGTATAATGATGGAGTGATGAAGGATCTGAAGGAAAAGTTGCCAGAGGCTCGGTTTGAAGTTGTAGGTGACAGAATTCGCGTGTTCACTGCGCAGCCCCACGGGGCCTTCGAAAGCTTCATTAGAGATTTCCCCACGAAAGGTGCGACCATTCGAACCGCAAATCTCGAAGACGTTTTCTTGAAGCTAACTGGGAGGCAGCTCAGAGAATGAAAACTTCAGACAGTGTTGCCAAGAGATTCAGCCTTCCTCAATTGACCTATCGTGTTTGGAAGGTGTGGCAGCGAGATTGGGACGTTTTCATGAAGACCTATAAAGTGAACTTTTTTCCGCCTTTGCTTGAACCGATCTTATACCTGATCGCCTTGGGATTGGGTTTAGGCGCACTACTCAAAAGTGTTCAGGGCATGCCCTACATCAACTTCATAGCGCCATCGCTGATAGCTATCTCGATGATGAACAGCTCGTTCTTCGAATGCACCTACGGCTCCTTTGTCCGCATGTATTATCAGAAAACTTTCGACGCTATTATCGCCACGCCCGTAAGCATCGAAGAGGTCATAGCTGGAGAATTGGTTTGGGGAGCCACTCGAAGCCTGATCAGTTCCAGCATAGTGCTAGGGGTCGTCGCAGCGTTCGGCCTAGTAACAAGCCCGCTCTTCCTGCTTATCCCCCTTGTTTCCTTCTTTTCTGGTTTGATGTTTGCATCGATAGCAATGTGCTTCACATCTCTGGCGCCTAACATAGACTTCTTCAACTATCCTGCCTTTCTGCTGATAACGCCCATGTTCCTGTTGAGCGGGACATTCTTCCCGTTGGCTACCCTGCCTGACTTCGTACAGATCATTGCAAAAGCGTTTCTGCCCCTCACACATGCGGTGACATTGACGAGAGGATTAATCTCAGGCAACTTGGAATCTTCAATGATAATCAGTGTCGTCTGGATCGCTGCAGTCACACCCGTTTTCTTCATCTTAAGCATTAATCTGATGAAAAGAAAACTCGTCAAATAACAGGCCTAGACGTGCGCTGTTTTCAACATGCGGCGCGCGCGTAATTCCAAAAGGTTATATGTTGCTGATGCTACTTTGGGGTATTTGCGGGTGCAATGTGATGCAAGGTGACCGCCAAATTCAAGACTAATTCCGAAACAAGCCTGACAACAGACTATCGCCCGCTTGAACTTGAAACAGAAATACGCCAATTCTGGGAAAAGAACAAAACTCAGCAGAAACTGATGGATTTTAGAGAAAAGAACAATATTGGCGTCTTGGGTTATGTTGAAGGCCCCCCTACGCTCAACGGCATACCACACGTTGGTCATGCACGTGGCAGAGTGATGAAGGACCTTCGCTACCGTTGGAAGACGATGCAAGGCTACTACATGCCATTCTGGGCTGGATGGGACTGTCAAGGTTTGCCTGTTGAACTTGAAGTTGAGAAGCTCTTAGGCGTCAAGAACAAGCGGGAACTCCTGGAAAGAGTGGGTGAAGAACGGTTCATACAGGAATGCAAGAAGGCCATTATGAAGTATCATCGAGAATGGGTTGAAGCTGACAAGAAACTTGGAATTTTCATGAACCAAGAAAAGGCCTACTGGACCTTTCATGACAGCTACATCGAAAGAGAATGGCAATACCTTAAGCATGCTTGGGACCAAGGCCTGCTCGAAGAAGGCCACTACGTTGTGGCTTACTGTCCAGGCTGCCAAACAAGCCTCAGTAACGCCGAAGTGGGCTACGAAGACTCATACAAGATGGTAGAAGATCCAAGCCTATACTTCAAATTCAAAGTAACCAACAGCAAAAACGAGTATTTCCTAGTCTGGACAACAATGCCATTCACGCTCGTAACCGACACGATGCTTGCCGTGCACCCCGAAGCTGAATATGTTAAGGTCAAGCTCAACGGCGAAAAGTGGATCATGGCGAAGCAACGCGTCGAACCAGTAATGCAAGAGCTAGGGATAAAAAAATACGAAATAACTGAAACAGTTCCGGGCAGAAGCCTAGAGCGCACGAAATACGATTATCCCTTCGCAGATCTGGTTCCGAAGCAGTTGGAACTGGAAGGGGAGCATGAACTCGTACACAAAGTCATACTTGAAGACTTTGTGGACGTCAACACTGCAACGGGCGTCGTGCACCAGTCTCCTGGAAACGGTGAAGAGGACTTCTTTGCTGCACAGAAACGTAAGATCCCCATATTCGCTCCATTCGACGACGAAGTCAGATTCACTGCTGAAGCTGGAGCCTTCAGCGGCCTATTTGCCAGAGACGCTGACGCGAAAGTTGTTGAAGAACTGCGCATGAGAGGGCTGCTCGTCGAAGTCAAGACCACAACACATGAATATCCCACGTGTTGGCGCTCTCATCACAAGCTTGTGTGGTTGGCAAGAAAAGAATACTTCCTGAGAACAGACAAGATAAACTCGAAGGTTCTCGAAGCTGTTGATAAAGTAGAATTCTTCTACGACAGTCCGAAAAACCGTTTTCTCGCCTTCTTAAAAGAAGGCAAACCATGGTGCATATCTAGAGAACGCGTCTGGGGTGCGCCTCTCCCAATTTGGAAATGTGAAAAGTGCGGTGCCAAAACGCTGGTGGCAAGGAAGCAGGAGCTGATAGAGAAGGCGATAGAGAAACCCCCAGGCGATTTTGAACTTCACAAGCCATGGGTAGACAAGATAAAACTGCGCTGCGAAAAATGCAAGGGCACAATGTCCAGAGAAGATTTTGTGCTTGACACTTGGCACAACAGTGGCGCCTCGCCATACGCTAGATTCAGCGACGAGGAATTCGCCAAGTACGTGCCCGTTGACTTCTTGACAGAGGCAATAGACCAAACGCGAGGATGGGCAAACTCGCTGCTTCTAGAGCACGTCATATTAACTGGAAGGGCCGAATCTCCATACAAGGCTTTCTTGTTCCAAGGCCTAGTCCAAGACGCGAAAGGCAGAAAGATGAGCAAAAGCCTTGGAAACTTTGTAGAAGCAAACAAGCTTTTGGAAAAAAGCTCTGCAGACATAACGAGATTCTACATGCTGCGCAAATGCTCTCCAGCAGACTTCGCAGACTTTGACTTCAACGAGCTCAACAGACGTCCCTACCAAGTGCTGTCAACATTGTATCATCTGAGCAGATTCTTGCTGCAAAATGCCGAATTCGACGGCTTCGACCCTCAAAAAGACACGCTTGAAAAGGCAAGACGCGAAGACCAGCTTAAGAAGGCAGACTGTTGGCTGCTGTCGAAGCTTCAAGCAACAACAGAGTCGTACACGAAAAAGCTTGAAACCTGCGAATTCAACTTTGCCCTAGCAGTTCTAGAAGATTTCGTCATAGAAGTCATGAGCAGGCTCTATGTACCTATGATTAGGAAAGAGTTGTGGTCAGATGATCCAGAAACCCTCAATAGAAGACTCGCAGTCTACACAACTCTCTTCTACGTTCTGAAAACGGTAACACTACTCTTCAACACCGTTACGCCCTATTTGAGCGAGGCATTATACCAGAAGGTTTACAGAAAACTTGACTCAACACTGCCCGAATCCGTAAACTTTGAAAGCTGGCCAAAACCAAACCGGAAAATGCGAGACAAGAAATCGGAGGAACAATTTGAAACGTTATTCAAATGCGTTTCGCTCGCATACGCCGCCAGGCAAAACGCAAGGCTAAAGCGCCGATGGCCCTTAAGCAGAATGACCATAGCGGCTCCAAAAGACGTCTGCGACACTCTGCAAGGCGCCGAAGACCTGCTGCTTGAACTGTCAAACGTGAAAACTGTGACCTACGCTCAAGCGGCTCCAGACATGTCGAAAGAGGGCTGGATTTCAGCCTCCGAAGACAAACTCCAAGTCTTCGTGGATCCACACCGAGACGAAGGACTACTCGGTGAAGGCTTGATGCGCGACATGGCCCGCAGAATTCAGGCACTTAGAAAGGAACTTGGTTACATGCCGACAGACATTCTAGAAACCGTTCACGTAGCCGATCTTGAAAGGGAAAGCATGGTCATGTTGCAACCATACCTGAAAACCCTGGCGGACCTGGTTCGAGCCAAGAGAGTCCAACTGCACGCTGATCATGAAGAAGCCAAAGCAGAATGGCATGAAATCCAAATGGACGACAAGAAGATATCCATCGCAATTGCCAAATAGAAAACGCCTGGCGCGCTCTTTACACGATCCTTCGTGGAGTTTTGGCCCAACAATCCCGTACTTCTTGTGGGTGCTTGAATTCTGGCGACGTTTCTCTTCTTAAGAATACTCTGAGGACCAAATATTTGAGGTATGTATGACCATACATTAGTAAAGATGACATGATATGGCTAGAGCAAGAAAACAAGATCATAGCTTGGGCCCCCTACAGAGGCGCATCCTATTACACCTGGCCACAAAAGGCTCGAAGAACATCAACGAAACTGCAAAAGAAATGAAAGCTCACTACAAGTCAGTCCATACGGCTTTCTACTCCTTGGAAGAGAAGGAAATGATAGTGCCGGTGGGCAAGATGTCCTATAGAGGCCAGAATTATGATACTTTCTGGCTTACAGGAAATGGCATATTGAAGGCCATGTTGGAAGGAGCTGATCCGAATCTTATAGTGAAAGTGATTAAGAAAACGTTCCCGAGATATGATGACACTGTTTTGTTTACACAAATTGTGTCTCGACTGCCTAAGAAAATGCTCAGGATCATTTCAGCTCTGTATCCCTCTGTATCGTCCCAAGTTGGCGTTCAAGAAATCTTGAAGCTTGTCTTCATGACAGATTTGAACGCAGATGACTTGAGAAGGCTATATGATATTCTAAAGGAAAGTCCTTTCAAGGAAATAGCTGATGAAACCATCAAGAAAGCTGGTGCCAAATTTGAAGAACTAAAAAAGGCAATAGGTGTTAAATCATGAGTGAAGTTCTGTTTTGTCTCAAATGCAACGGAGAAATGGAGAGAGGGATCTTGGCACTTGTGGGCCATGATTGGTTCAAATTCTATCCTCTCAAAGATGAATGACATGAAGTGAAAAACCCTAAGAAGCAAGTCTTGGCTTCGAGATGCAGACAATGCGGGTATATTGTAACATATTCGGATTCACTCGAAAAAAGGAATAAACCATGAATGAAGTCTTGAATCGAGATTCCACGTGGGAGAATAGCATAATTCCACATGGAAAATGTTACAACAAAACTGAAAACAAAACCACAGTAAGCCTCTGCCTGAACAAAATTCTAGTTGAAAAAGCCAGAATCCACAAGCTAAACCTCTCAAGAATCACAGAACAAGCTCTATCAAGCATTCTAGACTACCTGGAAACACAAACGATAAAAACATGCTCAAACTTCTTACCGAGGGTTCTTCTCAGGAAGAAACTTCAAGGGCCGGTAGATCAGTCTGGTATGATCGCCGCCTTCGCAAGGCGGAAGCCGCGGGTTCAAATCCCGCCCGGTCCACTCCCATTTGGGTATAAATCCCACATGTAGACTATCGTTGAAGAGGGGTGCGCGCGATTCTGTGAATCTTGTCGAGCGCGCGCCCCCTAAACTTGACTAAAAACACGCATCTTTAACCTAGGACCGGCACTCAAAAGGATGTTCTGAAGCTTGGAAATAAGCAAGAGTTTGCCAAAACTCATTAACTCGTGTGGTTCAGTTGTCAAGCATTTTGGGAGGTCCTGAGGAGAGATTGAGACTAGAGAACCTGCATAAAGAGACGATCAACCGTCCTGCGGTAGCGTCACTCATCTTGGGCAGAGTCGTGTATGCGGTAAACTGGTACAACATGGCGGCGATTTTTTCATTGATGGCTTCCGAATTGAAACAGAATGTCTCTGGGCTGGGGTTTGTTACAGCAGCATTCTTCGTCGGTATCGGAGCCTTTCAAGTGCCTGGGGGAATCCTTGCAGCCAAGGTAGGTCCGCGTCTGACGGTGATATGTGGAACCACGATTGCTTCTGTGGCTGCTTTGTTAACAGGGTTCGCGGGGAATCTGCTTGAGATTGCGGTTCTCCGGTTTTTTGTGGGAGTGGGCATGGCTCTCGTTTTTGCTCCAGGCGTTATTCTTGTTACTAGGTTCTTGAGGAAAGGGTCGGAGGGATTGGGTGTTGGCCTGTACAATTCAGCTTTCTATTTGGGAGGTGCTATTGGGCTATCAGGCTGGGCAGTGCTCGCAGGCGAAGTTGGGTGGCGCAACAGTCTAATTATGAGCGGATCGCTTGGCTTGGTAACATCTCTTTTGCTCGTTGCTTGTGTACCCAGGGAGAACGTCCGCTCAGACTTCAAAATTGACCCTCATTGCTTGAGGCTCATCTTGTTTGACAAATGGCTGATAGCATTGTCAATTGCCTTGCTGGGTCTGGGGGTCGGTAGTACCGTCGTGGGGAATTTCATGGCTTACTACCTTGAGAATGTGTCTCACTTTGGCGTTGGAGAAGCTGGTGCAATCGCGTCACTGGCTGTTGTTTCCGCCCTTGTGACAGCACCGTTCTCTGGAAGGATCTTTGACAGGTTTGGAAATGCGAAATGGCTGCTGTTGGCGACGGGTACGCTTATGGCCTTCGGCATTGGCATAGCATTCTTCGGGACACTCTACTCAGCAATCACGTCTGGTATCCTAGTGGGCTTGGCATCAGGTGCCGGGTTCACGTTTGGTTTTGCGGCTGCGAGAGAAGCCAACAGATTCGGTCCTGAATATGAAACGCTAGCCGTGAGCTGGGTTAACGGCATCTCTCTGTTCAGCGATTTCATTCCTCCATTGCTCTTCTCCTACTTCGCGATTCAGTTCGGATACTCTTTTGCATGGTTATGCATGGCGCTGCTTGCCTTCGTGTTGATCTTTCCAGTCTTCTTCTCAAAGGCCTCGACAAGAAAAGGCTCACGTGATTGCGAACATTCCCCATCTAAAGTTTAACGAAGGAAGAAAAATCAGTTGACAGTCAGTATTGAAAAATGGTTTGAAGACAAACACAACATGCAGAGTCAGAGAGACAAATTCAGATAAGACAGATTCCCGGTGCATCCGCGCCAAAGATTGGGACTCTAAATAGTCTTTGCCTTGTCTTTCAGCCGTCAACTCTTGCCCGAGATCCAGTTAGGCGTGAAACCTATTTGGCCCCCACTGAAACTGGGACATCCCAAGGCGGTCTCCGCAGCGTCCAGAACCATTCCTCGGCACTTCTGTCTGTCACAAATGTCGGTCCCAGCTGGAATGAACGTAGGAGCCACCCTTTTGAGGGCGACATGACCCAATTCTGCGGCTCCAATTGCGTGCGCCGACATGGAGAATCAGGAACTACCATACTCAGCAGAGCTTAAGGCAGCTGATATGCCAAGAAGCAGCGGTTCAAACACGTTCCGACGATGGCGGGCTCGAGGGGATTAGAACCCAAACGGGGTCAAGTCCATCTCTTGCTATGCTAGAGGTAGGCGCGCGCTAATATGGACTTTAGATAAATTATTGCACTTTCAATTGGGTTAGCGCGAGCAGTAAAATGCAGAACGCTTAAAGCCACTGAGGGGCTATAATCATATTATCACAAATGCAGAAAAAGGAAGATGCCAATGAGTCCACGAAAAAGAAGCCCGAGAAATGCCAAGAGCCAACGTGGCAGAGGCGTTCAGAACTGCCCAGTTGAGACTGGAAAAGAATACGAAGTGGATATAACCGAAACAAGCCCTCAAGGGGAAGGTATAGCCAGAATCAAGGGTTTCTTAGTTTTCGTTGGTAACGCAAAGCCCGGAGACCATTTAAGAATCAAAATCACGACATTAGGACCTATGGGCGCAGGAGCGGAAATAGTCACCTAGGACCTGAGCGCTCTTTTCAGTTCGACCGATTTCACACCTCGCACGCTCAACTCTAATTACTGGTCATTCCAAAACAAAAAACTTGCTAAATAATGAAACTCTCTTAGGATCACGCTGTTGCGCTTTTGATCTTTACCTACACTTTAATCTCTATGCTCGTGGTCTTGCTATAACTGTGGATGACGTTCCGTGTTGAATACCAGAAGTATCGTTTAGAGGACGCAGTTCAGCCCTGTGACGGTTCAACAGCGAAATTTAGGAACAAACATGCGCGCTAGCCGTAATAGCCAGGGTGATTCGCGGCGAATACAAGAATTGTGGTGGACTTGACCCCCAAATGGAAGCGGGCCCGAGGGGATTTGAACCCCCGTTCTTCGGCTCCGAAGGCCGACGCCTTAATCCTGGCTGGGCTACGGGCCCCCAAAAGCAATAGTCTCAAAACGATTAAAAGCGTTCCGAAACTCTTTGAACGTTTTTCGGGACATGAAACTTGTAGTCTCTAATTTAAGTTTTACTTTCTTGGGTTTTGTCAAGTCCTTATCGGATGTGAGCCCATGCAAACTTTCGTCGGATGAAATTTCCGAAACGAGCCCAATGCAGACTTTGATTCATATGGAAAGAATTGCCAAAACACACATGTTCACCTGATGACAAAATAAAGCCCTCTTGAATGGAACTCTTATATCGACTTGTATCATTCAATAATAGTAAGGTGCGTCATGCTAAGTCCTTTCCCCATTTAATTTGCGTGCGCAAGTTTTGGGTGCGTGACGCATCGCACCAATTCTAAACGAGCCCATACACACTTCCGACTTTTTCATTTTCGCGCGCGTTATGAGAAAACACGGCTTTTCCCATCAAATTGTTACAAAATACTGTTACAAACCGTTCCTTTCCTAGATTTTCAGATATTCTCAGAATTACAATGCACGCAACATCATTTTTGAGGAATTTTTCACCTTCTGTAACAGTGAACGTTTCTCGAAGGAATAGGCTTCTTTTCGTGGACAAAGCATGAACTATTCCTGAAAATGCGTTCATGCAACGTGCATGCAGTTTTTTCCAAAAGGCTTTCACCTGTTTTACGGCAAGAATAGAGAATGTTGGAGGAACAGAGCTGTCGAGAGGTCATGCAAATAACAAGTATATCGAACCATGTCTTCCTGAAGAGGACTACGAGAAACTTGAGAAGCTCCTGGACTTTGTTATCAGCTGGAAACTCGTTGGCGCGCCTTAACATAAACAACGGTTTTTGATGGGAAAAGGTGACAGTTTTGAGGTAACAATCGGTTACAACTCAGGTTTTTCTCCTATTTTCAAAAAAACTGTAGACGCAACATCAGTTTCCAGCCATTTTTCAAATCCTGTTACTGGAACCTGTTCTCTAAGGAATGAGCCTCTTTTCAGGGACCAGCATGGACTATTCCCTGTTTCTTGCGTTTCAATGCGTTTACGCATTTTTGTCCACGAGAGCGCGCGCGCAGAATGGTCTATGGTGAATGTTATGAAGGTTCTTGGAATTGTTGGTAGTCCTCACAAGGATGGTAGGACGAATAAGCTTGTTACTAAAGCCATTGAAGGATCAGAGAAAGCTGGTGGTCAAACTGAGATCATATATTTAATAGACTATGATATTCCTCGATGGTCTGAAGGTCATGAGACACCTAGAGAACTGAATGAGATTTTGGATAAAGCTGATGCCTATATCTTAAGAGCTCCATTGTACTATTTGGATGTAAATGGTTTAACCAGGACTGAAGGAACGGGAGGAAACATGATATCGTCCAAGGCGAAAAATCGAATGAAACGTGAGCTAAGCTTAGAGAAGCCAACAATATGGGTTGGTAAGGAGGGAGCGTCGCCGCAGACGATGAATGAGATTTCTGGGCAGTTGGAGAAAAGGAAGATAGTGAAAGTCCAAATATTGAAAAGCGCGCTTAAGGATGAGAGCGCCAAAGACATCGCGTCAAAAACAGCTCAGCAAACAGAATCCACCCTAATCGATGTTCGAGGCCACACTTTCATACTGCATAAGCCTCGCAAAAAGAGAAGTGAAAAGCCTCTGTGAGAGGACCGTTTAGAGCGCGCGCTAAGTAGCACTATGGAGAAACGTCGTCTTCCTACCACAAACAGAGATCTATATTCTGGGCCAGAAAACGAAGAAAAAAGCGGATTATGCGGGACTCTATTTTGCAGTGTGGCGACGTCTCCACGGTTCAAACAGTTCCGAAAACCCTTAAAAACGGTTTCATAGTTTATACTAGTTATCATCGTTTAGGGCCGGTAGCTCAGCTAGGCTGGAGCGTTCGGCTGATAACCGGAAGGTCGCCGGTTCAAATCCGGCCCGGCCCACTTCAGCTGGGCTCGTGTTGGGATTATTATTTGAGGCGCGCGCGTCAAACCGATGCGCGTTTGTTTGCAATCCTAAGTGCTGAAGTGTTTGGCAAAGACCTTACAAATGTCAGATGGCCTCTCCAGAACAGCTAGATTTTCCATGTTGCTCAGCTTCTGAGCATTCTTTGCATCTTCCTGTCTTATTCTCAGCTTCATCCTTGTTCCATTAGGAAGCTTCGTGTAGACTGTTCCCTCTCTGTAGTCTGTCGGCATAACGTAGACCGAAGCAAGAGCCTTCAAGCCCATGATCACTGCATTACAGAGCATCGTGTCACAGATTCCACCCGCAATCTTCGCGACAGTGTTCGAGGAAGCTGGGGCTACCAGCAAGAACTCGAACTTCCCAGCTTGCATCCACCCTGCCAAAAAGGGCGAATTAGAATCAACCTCAACAAGAACCCGGTCAAAACTCATCCTCAGATCATCGTTGATTTTGTAGTACTTCACGACTTGACTGCCTGCCTTGGAAAGATAGACTTGAATGTCGACTACGTGCTGATATTGCAGCTTCATCTGCTTCATAACCTCTAAAGTCTCCGTTAACATTTCGCCGGCACCAGTGATCCCCCAAGCGACTTTCTTCCTTCTTGCGCTCTTCGCTAGTTCTTTGGTCAAGCTTGACCCTTCATCATCGGCTAAGCGGGTTTCCTCTGCGGGCTTCCTCGCTTCTTTTCAAATACTCCGCGAAGCGCTTAACGGTCTTCCTCAGGCTTCTGAATCCTTCCTCATCTCTTTTCACATCCTCCAACGTGTCTTTCGACCAGAAAGTCGCGCCTAGATTTGCACCAAAGAAACCACCACTTACGGGAATGGTTCCGTTGAGAATGTAAAAAGTGTGGATTTGCTGAATCGCCAATTCCTGCCCGCCGACCCTGTCTCCCCCAACAGCAATTGCCATTCCAACCTTGAACCTAAAGAAGTTACGGTCAGCAGCCACCACTGCCCTGCACCTGTCCATAACTGCTTTCGTCTGCGCGCTTACCCCTCCATTGTAGACTGGAGTGGCGATGATCATACCCTCAGCTTTCTCAAGCAGGCGGTAAACTTCAAACATGTCATCCTTGATCTTGCATTCTTTGTTCTTCAAGCAATAATCGCAATGCTGACAAAACCCGATGCTTTTTCCTCTTACGGTAAAGAACTCTGTTTCAAAATCCTTCTCTTTCAACATCTTCAACGCCTGGTCCAAAACATACTCGGTTGCACCCTTCCTTGGGCTTCCACACACGCCTACTATCAAACCCTGTTCACCGACTGCATATTTGTCGAAATCCAATAAGGCTGTCATGGACTAATAAAATAAGCTGTCGAATGCACAGTTTACATGTTAATCTATCTGCTTCATACACATTCTGATCAGGCAGAGCAGGGTAGAAATCCGATGAATTCAAACATCAGAAAACCTAATCACTTGATAAACGAAAAGAGCCCCTATCTCCTTCAACACGCGCACAATCCTGTCGACTGGTATCCCTGGACCGAAGAAGCATTTGAAAAAGCCAAAATGGAAGACAAGCCCATCTTCCTGTCAATTGGCTACTCAACGTGCCACTGGTGCCATGTCATGGAAAGAGAATCATTTGAAGACGAAGACATCGCGAAGCTGTTGAACGATGGATACGTTTGCATCAAAGTTGACCGTGAAGAGAGACCTGACATTGACAGCATTTACATGAATGTCTGCTCGTTGGTCACCGGAAGAGGCGGGTGGCCGCTCACGATAATAATGACATCGGACAAAAGACCATTCTTTGCTGCCACATACCTTCCTAAAGAAGGCAAATACGGCATGGTAGGTTTAATGGATCTCCTCACGGGCATAGCTGAGACATGGCAAAAGGACAGACGCAAACTGAATGAGACGGCCGAGAAGATCACTGGCTACTTCCTCGAATACGGCAAAGCCAGAACGATACGAGAAGACTTGACTGAGAAGGTTTTAGATGAAGCCTTCACAGAACTACTAGATAGTTTTGACCATGTTAATGGTGGTTTTGGAACTCGCCCGAAATTTCCAACTATTCCCTCTCTTCTTTTCTTATTGAGGTACTGGAAAAGGAATGGAAACCAGCAGGCTCTTGAAATGGTTGAGAAAACCCTGCAAAATATGAGGCGCGGAGGGATTTACGATCAAGTTGGTTTTGGATTCCACAGATACTCCACAGACTCAGGTTGGCTCGTACCCCATTTTGAAAAGATGCTCTATGATCAAGCTTTGAATTCACTGGCCTACATAGAGGCATATCAGGCTACGGGGAAGAAAGAATATCGGAAAACGGCGGAAGAGATCTTTGAATACGTCGTGCAGGTAATGACACATCAAAAAGGGGCTTTCTATTCCGCAGAAGATGCCGACAGCGAAGGCCAAGAGGGCAAGTTCTACCTGTGGACAGAAGCGGAAATAGAAGAGAAACTCGGTCATGCTTCCAGTCTCCTGAAGAAAGCATTCAGGGTCTCTTCCGAAGGAAACTACGCTGATGAGGTTCATCAAGACAGAACGGGCAGAAACATATTGCATCTAGAGAAGCCTACTGAAGCACTGGCGGCTGAGTTGAACATGAGTGATGAAGAACTCTTAAACGAGCTAGAGAAAGCGAGACGTGTTCTTCTTAACGCAAGGGAAAGCAGGATTCGTCCAGCAAAAGACGATAAGATCCTGACGGATTGGAATGGCCTCATGATAGCGGCCTTCTCGAAAGCCGCTCAAGTGTTTAACGAAACTGGATATTCAAGCATTGCTAAGAAAGCAGCCGAATTCATACTTGAGAATCTGCAGACCATTCAGGGAAGGCTTCTGCACAGATATAGAGGTGGAGAAGCTACGATTCTTGGAAATGCAGATGACTACGCATTTTTCATTTTCGGTCTGACAGAGCTCTACGAGGCAACCTTCGAACCAAGATTCCTTCAAGAAGCTGTCAAACTTCAACAGGCGATGATTGAACATTTTTGGGACCAAGAAAATGGTGGCTTTTTCTTCACAGCAGATGACAGCGAGCAGTTGCTAGTCCGTTCAAAACAGGTTCGAGATGGCGCTGTGCCTTCTGGCAACTCAATAGGGCTTCTGAACCTGACCAGGCTTGCACGTCTGACGGGGAAGACTGATCTCGAAAGCAAAGCCTCAAAACTGGCTGCCGCATTCGCATCAGAGGTATCCGATATGCCCTCTTACTACACTATGTTTCTGTCTTCCATAGATTTTCTGTTAGGACCATCCTACGAAATCGTTCTAACGGGCAATTCAGAGGCTCAGGACACGGATGAAATGCTGAAAGCAATTAGGACGAAATTTAACCCAAATCAAGTCGTTCTTTTCAAGTCACTTGGAGACACTCAACTCGCAAAACTGGTTCACTTCGTAGCAGACATGAAGAGCATTGAAAACAAAGCCACAGTCTACGTTTGCCGAAACTTCACATGCAGCGCACCTACAACTGAAGTAAGAAAGCTAGGAAATATCCTCCGAGGGAACCAAACCCCTCCTTAGAAAAACACGCCCTCATCTGTCGAGGACACGCGAATGCCAATGCTCACCGTTTTCGTAGAGATGGCAGTATTGATTCTCATTTCTTGCGGAGAAAGTCAAGGCAGAACGCCAATTATTGATTGTAAGCAAGCGCCGTGACTGAAATTCCAGATTTCAGGTCGAGCCTCATAGCCTATGTTGGATTAAGGATCGTTGCATTCGGGAATAATATCGATTGCTCTTAGAGTTTGGGACGCTGTCCTTTGGCTTCTTTTTCCATGCACTGATCGAATGTTTCCACTGCTTTGCGGATATGCGGAATCGTGATAGAGCCGCCGACGATGAGCGCAACGTTTAGAGCTTCGAAGAACTCGTCCTCTTTGACATTTTCCTGCACGCATCGGATAACGTGATAGGTGATGCAATCGTTGCATCGCAGAACAGTTGAGGCTACTAGACCCAGCAGCTCTTTCGTCTTCGTGTCCAACGCTCCCTTTTCATACCCTCGACTATCCAAAGCAAAGAACCTCTTAATTCCAAGATTGCCGCCACTGAGAATCCGCTGATTCATACGTTCACGATACAGCCTAAACTCCTCTAAAGTATCCAATTTCACCACAGAACAATATCTAAAGCAGAGGACAACAAAAATGCTTTTCCCCAGCATGCACTGATGCTCGGACAATCGCACTCGACGCCCTGAACAGCCTCATTCGCCCGAAAAAACCGACCACACATTATCCATGAGCTTTCAGCAAAACCGAAAAAGCGCGCGGCTCAGAACCAAAGAAGCACTCAATGTACTCTTTCGGTAAGCACTATTTCGATCTTTTCCCTGTAAGGTGAAAGCCTCGTCTCTTCAGTTGACCAAGAAGCTCCTTTGAGTCTGGATACCATTGCCCCCATTTTCGGCAAATGTGCTCTGTCCAGCTATAATTGTCATAAGTGAACGTTTCCTCGCGGTCTCCTTCAAGACGTATCTTCGCTCTTGCCTTCTGATAATAGTCCTGAGCAAGGTAGCCTTCATCCATCTGCTTCATTGCCCTAGCCACAGTCTTCTGACCTAGTTTGGGATATCTATCTTCGAACAGCGTGAATTCAATCGGGTATCTCGGCCTCGTCGGTGGATCCTCACCAGGGTAACCCATTGCCAACTGCACCAGAGGAAACACCTTCTTCGGCAGCTCATATTCTTCCGCGATCCTGTCAGCCCTGTATGGTGCAGATCCAAGAAAACAGCTTCCAAGCCCAAGGCTTCTAGCCCCAACGACCATGTTCTCCGCCATGTAAGCCGCGTCCTGAATCCCAAAGAACAGCAGCGTAAGGTCGTTTGTTACAAGTTTCCAGTTCCTTTCAGCCATGATCAATTCAAACTTGTGCACGTCAACGCAGATCGTGAACAAAAGCGGCGCATTCCACGGATTGCGTTTTCTATTCCGCGACAACAACACACTGTAACATTGCGAAGCGAAAGGTGCCTGCTGACCCGCTCTAACAATTGTTTCTATCACTTCATCAGAGGGTGCTTCGTCGGCGTATTTGCGGATTGACTTATGCTTCAACATGGTCTGGATCACTGGGTTAGTCTTCATGACACCACCTTCAGAGTAGATATAACCAGGTTTTCTCGATATATGATTTTAGCTCAAAGCCTTATGCGGCAACCAACGAACTTGCTCGAGTGAGCCAGAAGGATAAGTTTTAGTAGTTTACTTCGCTCAGAGTCAGCACGGCAAACGGAGGCTATCAACAATACACGTGCGCGAACTGTTGATTATCCGGCTGCAACACGCGATAGGGATGCTGCGCCTCGAAAGGTTGCCCCGGCCGAAAGGATCAACACACTTTTTTGCCGATTACTTCAAGGGACTGGAGAAAGTTGACGCCGTCAAAAAGATTTTCGGTGACAAGACAGCAGAGGTGCTCGCCAATCTGAGAGTAGAGTTCACTTGGATAAGGAGTTACATGTGGGTCAGCAGTACCGACGGGCATCTCACGATCAGCTCCTACTACTTGAACAACGGAAACAAGATCGACATATATCTGGATCTGATCCACGAACTCGTTCACGTTAAACAATTCATGGAGGGAAAACAGCTCTTTGACAGCAACTACAGCTACGTTGACAGACCAACAGAGGTTGAGGCTTACAGGCATGCAGTTGAAGAGGCCAGAAACCTGGGATTTACTGACGACCGGATATGCACATATCTTAAAACTGAATGGATGACTGACGAAGATCTAAAACACATAGCAAAAACTCTAAACGTTAAGTGCACCGCGCGCACGACATGAAGTGAACTAGCTTTTTTCGAGACAACTGTGATACGAGTCAACACTCTCTGTTGCCTCTGAACACGACACAGGCGGAGTTTCGATAGGAACACGATTTCGAAAGAACCATTCGAGGCAGATACTGGCATGCCCACGCTGTTAGGTAGTTGCGTGTAGAGATTGGCTAAACGGATTGTTGAAACTGAACTCGATCACGTCTGCGGCAATTCTGTTTTTAAGCCATTCTGCAGGCACAAACAGAGGGATGGGTAAGAAACAAAGGGAACAGCACAAAAGAAATATAAGTTACCTTTGATCTCGTGAGGATTATACGGTGCAGACGATGAATGTTTGGAAGCTTCGTTTGTCCATGGTTGGAACGCTAGCCGTTATAATAGGTCTTTCCACGCTGATTTTCGGAGTAATTCTATTTCTTTTCAGCACTTTCGATCTAGTGACATTAGGTGTCATAGTCGTTGCGTTCAACATTGGCCAGTGGCTGATTTCACCATACATAATTGATGCTCTATATCACACGAGAGAATTGCCGCAGAACGAGAATCCAAGCCTTCATCAAGTGGTTGAGGAACTGAGCAGAAAAAGTGGGATAAAGACGCCTAGGCTGATGCTTGCGCAGATTCCAATCCCAAACGCCTTTGCCTATGGGTCACCAATCGCCGGCAACAGAGTAGCAGTCACAGACGGAATACTGAAGACACTTAATCCTGGGGAAGTTGAAGCCGTCATTGGACATGAACTCGGCCACCTGAGACACAGGGACGTTCAAGTGATGATGTTTGTTTCTCTCTTACCAGCCTTGTTCTCCTACATCGCCTTTTCTTTCATGTTTTCAGGCGCATACGGCAAACAGAAAAACCAAGGCAGCAACGGAGCACTAATAGGTATTGCTTTCATGGCTTTCTCCTGGATTCTGAACATGTTCATACTCTATCTGAGCCGTCTCCGCGAGTACTATGCAGATAGGCACAGCGCAACTATAGTCGATGGTGGATCCCAGAAGCTCTCAACTGGACTCGCCAAGATCGTCCAAGCAACCAAGAACATGGGAAGATTCAAGAAGGAAAAGAAGAATCAGAATGCTCTTAGGGCTCTGTTCATCACAGACCCAAATTGCGCCGAAGCGGATTCCGCTGCAATCTCAATGATGTCAACGTCAAGCGACCAAAAACTCGTTCAGGAAATACTTTCAAAGAAACTTACAACAGCGGACAGAATAATGGAAATCTTTTCAACCCACCCTAACATAGTGAAGCGACTGAAAACGCTACAAGAACTGGCCTAAGAGTAGAATATCATCCAACGATTTTCCCCATTATTCGCATCTTTTCTACGAAAACAATTAAAAACAATAAGCTAGCAATTTCGTAGGATAGCCGTTAAACGTGATAAAAATGAGAAGCCAAGATATCTTCTCGGAAATTGAAAAACAAAAGAGCAGCATGGTGGAAACACTAATGGGGCTCATCAGAATCCCCGCAATCGCGCCTGAAAACGGCGGAGAAGGAGAACTGAAAAAAGCTGACAAATTAACTCAGACACTGAATGCGATCGGATTTGACAAGATAGAACGATACGACGCAGCAGACAGTCGAGTTCCATCCAAACGAAGACCCAACACGATAACTTTCTTGAATGGAACAGACCCAAATGAGCGATTATGGATAGTAACCCACTTGGACATCGTTCCGCCAGGAGAAGAATCCCTCTGGACCGTAACGAAGCCTTTTGACCCAATAATCAAGGATGGCCGAGTCTATGGACGTGGCAGTGAAGATAACATGCAATCGATGATGGCCTCAATCTTCGCAGTGAAGGCTCTGAAAGACTTAGGCGTGAAACCAAAGAGAACAGTCGCTTTGGCTTTTGTCGCGGACGAAGAACAGGGAAGCGAATACGGGATTCAACATCTCATAAAACAAGACCTATTCAAACCGGAAGACTTGATAATCGTGCCTGACAGTGGGCGAGAAGACGGCAGCTTCATAGAAATAGCAGAGAAAAGCGTTCTGTGGTTCAGAATTCGCACAATCGGCAAGCAGACGCACGCTAGCAGACCAAGCACAGGACTGAACGCGCACCGCATAGGAATGCAGTTTGCGTTAGCATTAGACAAGCTTCTGCACGAGAAATATTCGGAAAAAGACGACTATTTTGATCCTCCAGAAACCACGATCGAGCCCACGAAGAAGGACGCAAACGTCGATGCAGTCAACATACTTCCCGGTGAAGACGTAACCTACTTTGACTGCCGAATTCTTCCCCAACATAACGTAGAAGAGATAATCAGCAACACAAGAAAGCTCGCAGAGGAGTTCAAAAAAAGTACCGGAGCCGACATACAATTTGAACCAATGCAGAAGACATTGGCTCCCAAACCAACAGACGCCAATGCCAAAATAGTGAAGATGCTGAAAGAAGCAATCAGAACCGTCAGAGGAATAGAACCAAAGGTCGGCGGAATAGGCGGAGGAACCTGCGCAGCCTACTTCAGGAGAAAAGGATTTCCAGCAGTTGTTTGGAGCACAATTGACGAAATAGCCCATCAGCCAAATGAATACGCCAAAATAGACAACATGGTCAACGATGCCAAAGTCTACGCTTCCATGGCGGTAATGTGAACATGAGGACGCGGCAGAGAAAGTGTTATAAGGCTGGTTGGATAATCCATCCAACCATATGAACTCACGTAAAATCGCCATAATTGCAACTCTTTCCGGGCTTTCAGTTGCGACAAACTACGCTTTGATATCATTACCCAACATCAAACTTATGGATCTCATCGTATTTGTCAGTGGGTTCTGCTTTGGCCCGATGGTCGGAGCTTTGACCGGCATTATACCTTGGACCGTTTATGGCACATTGAACCCTCAAGGCTTTTCGCTTCCTGTATGGCTCGCCACAATGCTTTCCGAATCGATCTATGGGCTTGCCGGAGCACTGGTTCGAAGAAGCATAAGTCCGGGCGATCTCAAAGGGTCAAAATGGTGGTTCAATCTAAGCATCTTTTTCGGCTTTCTGAGCGTCTTCCTAACATTTGCCTATGATCTCATGACGAACTTCGTTTTTGGATATTTCAGCAATTCGAACGTGATATTCTCCGTGGTCTTTGGGTTTGTCACTTTTGGGCTAGTTCACATGATTAGTAACGCATTTTTCTTTGGGGTAGGCTGCGTGCCATTGATTAACGCTTTGTTGAAAGTCACCAGGAGTGAAGGCTCTGACGTTTCTGAGAAATAGGTGGATTCTATTCAGCATACTGCTTGGATGCTGTACTCTGATATCCTCTTTCGAGGCAGCCTACTATTGGCTCCAGTACGCAGACCTCCGCACCAGAATAGGCGGTTTGCTCATAGACGTGAACTTGGGCGTAGACTCAGGAAATGGTTCGAGAATATGGGAAAACAATACGAGAGCATTAACAGGACAGACTTTATTTGACATTACAAAACAAACTACTAACGTAACATATCAGACCGGAATGTATGGAACTGAAATCCTATCCATCAACGGCATTGGCAAACAAGGAGCTTACGGGTGGACTTATTGGATTTGGAACGGCACTGACCGTTCTTGGTCAATAGTGTGGGAAAACGTCGACAAGCACCTCGTGACAAATGAAGAAACTTATATGTGGTACTACGAAAGCAGCTTCAACCCCCCATCATAGATTTCAAGGCCAAAACTCTCTGGTCCGCAGGTTTTGAAAAGGAGGCAACCAGCAAGAGAGCATGGTAGTTCAATGTTTTTGACACGTTTATTCTGACAAACGATTTTAAGCCGAGAAACATGTGATAAACGAATGATTGAGTGGAGCTGTGAGCCTTGGAAAAAACCCAACGTGCATTTTCTCAAGCAATAAAAGAAGGAAGAAAGAATCTGACTGAAACCGAAGCCAAAGCTGTTTGCATGGACTATGGTATTCCCGTCACAAGGTCTGAGTTAGCAGAAAATGAAGAAGAAGCTCTCAAACTAGCAGAAAAGATCGGATTTCCTGTAGTTCTAAAAATTGTTTCGCCTGACATAATTCACAAGTCAGACGTAGGCGGCGTCATAGTCAACTTGAAGAACGCGAAGGAAGTTGGAAATGCCTACAAACAAATATTGAGCAACGTCAAAAAACATGACGCCAACGCTAAAATAGTAGGCATGCTTGTCCAAGAAATGGCGCCAGCCTCAACTGAAGTAATCGTGGGCTCAATTAAAGACCCTCAGTTTGGCCCAGCATTAATGTTTGGACTAGGCGGAGTGTTCGTAGAAGTCCTGAAAGACGTAACTTTCAGAATTGCACCCGTAAACGAGGAAGAAGCCCACGAGATGATTGAAGAGGTCAAGGCTTATCCACTCTTGAAAGGCTACAGGGGCTCACCCCCAGCAGACATAAACGCCATAGTGAAGATCATCTTGGCCACATCGAAACTCGTGATGGAGCACGAAGAAATCAAAGAGCTTGACCTAAACCCTATAATGGTCTACGAGAAGGGAGCAAAAGCCGCCGATGCAAGAATAATCCTTGAATAAGTCAAAATCATTTTTCCCGCAAACTAAACTCTGAAGAAGTGACCAATGCAATTGCGACCCGAGAATGAAGCTAGGCGGATAGGCTCCTGAATGCATGAGGAGAGAAAAAGACCTGTCAAAGCGCCAACAAATCGAAGAATCGAATGAGAAACTCTCGCTTCTAAGAGAGCAGACAGACAAGCTTGAAGCTGAAGCCAGTGAATTGGCAGAAAGACGAGACAAGCTAAATGAGCGGTTCAAGAAACTTCGCGGAGAGACAACAGAACTCAAGCTTGAAAGAGACAAGGCAAACGAGAAAGTCAGGGAGCTGAAACTCAAACGAGACGAGGCGAAAGCAGCAATTCACCAGAGAATCGAAGAGCTAAAAGACATACGCCAAGAAATCAAGAATCTGGCAGACAAAAAGCCTTCAAAGCCTCTTCAATTCTTACAGGAGCAATTTGACAGCATAGAATGGAAAATCCAAACCACATCCCTGAGTCTACAGGAAGAGAAAGAGCTTGTCGAACAGGTCAGGCAAACCGAAACACAGCTGAAAGTATACAGGAAACTAGCGCACCTCAGACAGAAGAGTCTAGAACTGCAGACTGAAATCAAAACTCTGCAGGCCGAAGGTAAAACATGCCACGAAGCACTAACAGAAATCGCTCAGAAAAGCCAAGAGTGCCACCAAAAAATGCTAGCGAAGATTGAAGAATCCAAAAAGATCAAAGCAGAAGCCGACAGCCTGCACAAGACCTTCGTGCAAACAAGAGAGAAAACACGACCCTTCCAAGAACAAATAGCTTACACACTCAACAAAATGAGGCAACTGAAAGGCGAGATCCGAGAAGAACAACAAAAAGAAAAAAAGCAAAGCGAAGAAACCATCCGAAACGAACTTGAAAAGCAAGCAAGAGAAAAACTGAAACGCGGACAGAAGCTGACGTGGGAAGAATTCCAGCTGCTTGCCGAAAAAGGAATTGAACCCTAAAGCAAAAGAACTAGCGCGCGCTCTTTCTGGAGTTCGCCGCAACCTGCAACGTTGCCATTATGGATAGTGGTAATGGAATTAGTGGCAGGATTAACATATCATATCTAGAAGCATCAGCCCAGTATATCGACACGCTGACAACGATTTTATCCAAGTATGGAGTTCCAGTTTCTATTGTTACGATTTCATCGTTCTGCGGCTCAATGAAGACTAGACCGTTGTCTGAGGTGTCAAAGCAGACTACTGAATGGCTTGCATCCAGAAATCCTATTGTTACATACCCGCACCGATATCCTGCTCTTGCAGCGTTGTCAACGAAGTCTCCAGCGAACCGTGCACAATTGTAGGTTTGATTATATTGATTCCTGTTGGTTTGGTCTGAATGCACGAATCTCAGCGCTTCTTCATATAGTGGGTTTCTAAGATTGTGGTACGTACCCGCTTCCAATGCGCAGGTTACTACAGTTCCCAGAATAAGCACGTCTGCAATAATGAGAAACAGTAGGGATAATTTTCCCATGCCCACTCCCTTCGCCTATTCTACGCTACAAGGATTGTATAAGCAAACTTTCGAATCCGTAAGATGTCACGAACTGGAATAGCTCACGTCTTCTCATACGCGTGCATTTAGCGCGCATGCCTGTTCCGAAAATGGTCAAAAATGGTTTTAATTCCGCTTTCATATTTCGGAAAGGAGCTGCTTGCTACAGAAGGCATGGACACGCTCGAAACCTGAAACTGTCCCCAAACCCAAAAAGAAGAATAGAAACCATTTTTAGCCAATTTAGGAACAACCATGCGCGCTCCATACGGACGAACCACGAAAGCTTAGAAACAGACGATTAGTCGAGTCTAACAAGATATAGAGCCTGCGGGCCCATTTCCCAAATATAGCGCGCGAAACAACTTGTTACACTTTCCCATAGTTTCAGCATTGCCTAGAAGTCTCAAAATGAAAAATTGTTACATAAAGGTCGTGCGAAAAGATTTTTTGTGACAGACTGTTACGATCAATCGGACTCAAAAGTAGTGCTTCGTGCGAGCGATCGACTTTAACCTCAATGCTTTTTCAGTACCACTAATAAATCTAATGTTCCACTCCAAACACCTAACGAGACAGTAACCATGCCCAGAGCGCACGCAAAATGAGAATCTGGTTTAGCGACAGAACTCTTCTGAACAAATGAAATTGGGGATTGGAATGTTCTAGTGTTTACGTTCTCTTGTTAGCAGTCCGCCTATGAGTCCGCCAATCGTCGACGCGATTGCCCCGAAGATCGCAAGTATGACCGCTATGAGTCCGACCCAAAGACCGGTCAAGCCGCCCAAGAGTCCGCCCAGGACTCCGCCTGTAAATGCGCCTGCCGCCACGAAGCCTATGATTGCCAGTATTGCAATGATGATTCCGCCGAATATTCCCGCGAGTAAACCGGCAAAGGCTCCTTTTATCATTCCATTAGCTATGAGCCCTGCCACCAACCCGCCGATGAAACCGCCTATCAGGTGTCCAAGTCCTGGAAACAGCCAGCCCAGACCCAGTGTTATGAGAAAGCCGACGAAAGCTCCAATCCATAAACTTCCCATGTTTTCACCTTTGTTCGTTCAGGTGAATACAACCAATATATAAGATTTGTCTGAAATCAGTTTCAAAAGAAAGAATCTGCCGACCGCACTATAGGTTTCATGGCTTATTCGGGGTTGTTGGGGCAAATGGGGCCACTGGATTGGTTCGTCGACATCTTGGTTCCAGTGATCGCCATACTTGGCAGAGCGTGATCGCAGATTGGAGAATAGCAGAGTTTAACATTAGCGCGCTAGAGTGGATTGCTTGAACATTGACGGATGGAAATTCATAAATAGAAGTTTTCACAAACCGAAATAAAGAATGAAGGAGGTGTGAAATTGGCAGGAGAACGTTTTGAAATATTCAAAGATACAGTAGGAAAATTCAGGTTCAGACTTAGAGCTCAAAATGGGGAGATCATAGCGGAAAGCCAAGGCTACGAATCAAAAGAGGGATGCCAAAAAGGCGTAGCATCAGTCAAGGAAAATGCTTCCAAAGCAGAAACAAAAGACTACACAACCTAGAAACCCACACTTTCTCTTTTTTCGAACTTCCGCATCTGCATGAGTTTCTTTGGTTCAGGCGTTACTCTTACCGATTTCTCCCATCGGTGTCGTGTCAGCATGGTTTTACAAAGTTTTATATATGATGGGTGGCAATTTATCTCAGGGCGTTGGCTATGGATACGTTTTGGACGACTGTTATCATTCTCGTGATATTGTGGGCAGTGGGATTCTTTGCTCTACCTGGCGTAGGCGCACTGATACATCTACTGCTTGTGATTGCCGTGATTGTAATAGTATATCGACTGTTGACTGGAAGACATGTCCTGACTGGAGACAAAAGATAGCGTTCACAGACTGTAATCTATGCCAAAACCTATACCAAAACCCTCTTTTTGTCTTAGTCTTCGGCTTCAGGTAACCCATCGGCTTTGCAGTCTCTACAGAATAGAGGTATCTCCCGCAACTCCCTCTTTTCTAGTGCGCGCTGTCGAATCAGAAATATCAGACTGTTGCGTGGTCATCGGTAGCTTATGCAAACTGGAAAGTGTTTCAAAACACGCGCGCTCAAACGTGAATGGTAGACTCCTTCCTCGAAGAAGATCATAGCTATCATTAACTTGAAAATGAAGATGGGCGCTATATGAACGCACAGAAAAAAGGTGGGTTTCGGGCGGACACATTACTGTTTGTCGGCTCTTAGAAGAGCCTGATATGCCACACAAAACAAAGGAAGTGTGGTTGAGGCTTATGCTAATGCCCCTGCATATTCGGTGACATTCTTTTTCATCTGGTTGTTAATCTTCTCGGTCCGTCTATGAAAAAAGGGAATCTTATCTCGAATATTCCAAACAACTACTTTGTTTTTGCATTCGGGACATTTCTTTACGACTGAGTCTTTGTGTCTCTGTTCCATAGCAATAATAATATCATACTGCTCCACTTGTTTGCTGTCAATGCTTTCAGGTTTCTTCTTAAGATACTGTACGGCATCTTCTGACATCAAGTATTCTCTTGCTTCTTTTGTGATTTTACTTGTAATTTTAGTTCCTGCAGAATCCGCTTCCAAATCTGGTCTAAGTTTTTTGAGAAGTGCTTCACATATTGGACTACGATATCCATTACCAGTACATACAAACAATACTTTGAATTTGCAGTCTTCATTTTTCATACTTTCAGTCTTCATTCTCAGTGCTGGTTTCTCTTTGCCTTTTTTGTTGTTCATTCCGTAGGCGTGAAAAATATACCTATAGACAGGATTCTCAGCTTTTGGAAGAACAAACGCGAATGTTTGTCCTTTTCCAACATAATACCTAACGCCCATATGAACTACTAAAATGTACTCTGTTATTTCTGCTGCAGGGTAGAAAAAGCCATACCTTGCCATAAAGAAAACTAAACCTGAAAAATCACCAGCAAAAGCACACTTCGTTTCTTTTATTCCTAATTCGAGACACACATAATATCTGTGATGACCGTCCAATACTGCATATATATCCTTTCCTGGATTTTTGAATACGCCTATTGGCAATATGCTTTCGCCATTTGCAATTTTACGTTTGTAGCGTTCAACAATTTGCCGCGCGTGCTTGCAGAATAGACATACGACTCGTTTAACTGCAGAGGCGGCAAAAATCATATTAAACGACTTTGTAACCAAAATAATTGGAATATTCGGGTGGGATAGTTGGTAACTAAAGATGCTGAAATAGAAAGAGTAGATGCTGAAATAGACGAAATAGCACAAAGGATTTTGTTAGAGCTTGAAAGCGCAAGTTCCAAGGATTTGTCAGACGCTCATTATGCAAAAAAGATGTTGCGTTTATCAGACGTTCGTTACGCAAAAAGGGTACTGCAACAGATAGGAAGTGCTACAAAGCACAGCGGTGGAGCTGAAAGTGAGATCGAGAGAAGAGCAGTGATCAAGGTTCTGTTGTTTTCTACGTGGGTACAGAGACTTTATTTCATCATAAGATCCTTCATCATGGGAGAGATAGGTGCGGTAGCTACATTCCTTTTCATATGGTACATCGGCTCAATAGACGCTATTGGGATGTTTATATTCGGCATATTTGTGTTTGTGTTGACGTTGGTCATAACAAGATTATTTGATACGCAGATAACCAAAGCTACAAAAAAGATCGTTGAACTCATGGCTAGTCATAGAACCGTTAGGAATTTTATCATGAATCACTTCTAGGTGAAGACTATGAAAGTTAAATCGAATTGTCCGTTTACACGCGCACTGTAAAAAGAAAAGAAACAAAAATCAACCACCTCTTGTCGCTGCAGCCTCCCAACACATAAATATTTATCCTCTAAGCTGCTACCAGGAGTACAGCTAAGAATGCTCATCTAAGTTGGTTGATAGTAATGGCTACGCCTGATGATATAAAGAACATACTTGGCCCGAACGAAAAGGTTGAGCTGTATATTAAGGAGAAAATTTACCATCCTCAGATCAACATAGACTCCTTAATTATTACGAACGAACGGATAATTCTGCGACACCCCCACGCGGTCAGATTGAAGAGGGATTACACCGATTACAGTTACTCAGACATCGCGGGTGTAACATTGGACAAGGGAATAATGAGATCAACAATCAAAGTTACGCTCAAACGCGATGCAAAACCACTAGAGCTGGGCAAGTTACCAACCTCCCTTGCAGAAAAGGGGTATGGCATCATCAGAGAAAACGTGGGCAGATTCCAAACACCTTTTTCAACCGGATATGCCAACGCTCCCGACGCTCCTAAAGCTCCTTAATAATCGCTTCAGCGGCCACGGCAAGAGCCTCATTACTTGAGCCTTGTCCTGGGTGTATGGCAACTATTCGCCGACACATGCGCACTTTACATGCAGCGTAATCGAGCTGCCTATCTCCTCACATCGGCGCGCGCGCAAAAATAATATTAACGAGTTGCAGCGAATAATTGCATAGATTCGAATGGCTAAGGTGAGCAAAATCTTGGACTTTCTCAAACTAAGTTCCTTGACAAATCGTGAGTAGGTAAATTCACATGAATCTTCCAACGCACATAGCGTTTGGTGCGCTAATCGGAGCTCTTTTCTTTGGGAGGTGGGACATCATTTTGCTTGTTGCCATCGGGTCAGTCCTCCCTGATATGGATAGGGAGTATGGTTTTTTCAGCAAAGATTACTTCCGCGACCATCAGCTCCATCGAGCACTATACCACAACTTCGTTTTCATTGGGATCGTTTTTCTGATTAATCCTTACCTTGCACTGGGTGCTTTCTGTCATACTCTTCTTGATGGTATCAACACAGCAAAAGATCGCGGGGTGGAGTGGCTTTATCCTTTCTCAAGGCTAGTGAAAAAAGCTAGGTATGATCACGAAGGTAAAAAAATTACATTCGATATCAAAACTAAGGTATATATGTATCAAAACGACCCAGTTGAGCTCACTAGAAAAACCGCTGAGGATATGAAAGATTTTACCCTCAGGCCCTGGCGAAGGATATACGGTCCCTTCTATTCTGGCGGTATCTTGGATATAGGAATTTTTGTTGGTTCCACTGCACTCATCCTGTTTTTGGCTCTCCTGTCTGTGTTTGGGGTTAGGACTTTCATCGATTTTTACCATCCCCAATTTAGCTTCAACTTTATTGGTCCTTTGTCTATCGGTGTTTTGGGCATTTCTCTAGTTTTGGGCGTAGGAGAAATAAAGAGGCACAGAGAGGCGAAAAGAGCTTCTCGGGCACCGCCGATGCTGTATAAGCTATCATTCTTTCTCTCGTTATCCTTAATCGCGTTTGGGGTTGGGCTTGGAGCCTACCTCAACCCGAGTTCATATACTACATTGACAAACAACCTTCCCTACTTGGCTGCAGGACTCATAGTGGTATTTTTAACTGCCTTCATTTTGCTTAAAATCTATTCTTCAAGGTCAATTGCGAGAATGAGAAATGGCCATGACCCATATGCAGTCTAAGGCATCAGTCCTTAGAGCGCGCGCGAAATGAATACGGTAAGTCGACAGTCGTTCATGTTTCCAGCTGCTTCTAAAGGAAGTACAAGGTGATTAGAGTAACTCCAACACCAGCTCGTATAACTCTTATTAGATGTTCTTGAAGTGTCTGCTTGCGGTATTCGAGTATGCTGTAGAGTCCATCAATCACTAACCATATGCCAAGTCCCACGATAACTATCGCAAATTCCATGTTTTCACCTCGGGGTGAGCTACACGAAGCATCTTCTGTAGAACTATTTATGGAAATCGTCGTCCAAGTATCGCGCGCGTTAAGATGCTTTATCCATTATTACTTCTCTGTGATGCTTGTATAAGATTGCCACACAGAAAACCAAACCCATTCCTGCACCTATCATTATCCCAGAGAACAGTGACGTAATATCCATCTAATCACCTCCTGAGGTTCCGCATGATCAAGATCCCCAACGCAACTGAAATGAGGCTGACATCAGGACTCTGCCGATTATCTTCGATGCTCTGCTTTCCTGCAACAGAGTACATCGTCTATCTCAATATATAATACAAGAGTTCCTTTTAAGAATTGCGCATTCACAATAGAGCACTAAAACAGCACATCCCTCATCATCCGCAAAACATAACTAGCGCCATTATTGGAAAGCAACTTCACGCGAAAAGAAAGCCAAGGACCAGACCAATCACGAATGTAATCGTAGAATACGGTAGAATGTTAAGCCATCCTGCTCCTGCATCATAGAGCTTAGGCAAAAACTTCATGGCCTCATCGAAAAGGCCGGTGAAGGTCAAGCTCAGAATCCCGGTTGCGACGAGGACTATGATGAGTGCGACAACGGCGATCAGAAGTTTGAAACCTTTCTTGACTATAGCACCTACCAGCAAGCCTATGATGAATGGCAGGACAACCGGGATTAGCCAAGCGATCTCAGGTGGAATTGACATAGTTCTACCAAAATTTCGGCTCTTTTTATCTACAAGCAACTCCGGAAACTCATATAAAATCTTTGCCCCAGTCGGCACGAGCTATTCTTCTTTCAAAACGACCACTCAACTTCGATCTTGGGAATACGACGCCTCTGATGAGACAATGCAGACGCGCGCCACATTTCTTCCAATGTCGCCTGATTGCATAACACGGTTCATCTTCTAGGCATTCTATCAGGAGCACCTAAGCCAAAAAGCTTAAAGTATGTGCTTCAAATAACGTATTTTCAAAAAGGAGGGGAAAATGAGGATGAAAAGCAAAGAGTTTATGGATAAAGATGTGTTTGCGTTAGACGAAAAAATCGGCAAAGTCAAAGAAATCGGAATAGATCCAGAAGAGTGGAAAGTAACTCATCTTGAAATCGAATTGGAAAAGGACATAGCTGAATCTGTGCTTGGCGCAAAGAAAGGCGGAGTACGAAACATGTTGGCCATTTCAGCCCTAGAGAAAGGGGTTGCACGCTGGACAGACAAGGGACTGCACTTAAAAGTATCAAAAGATCAACTTCACATGTACCTAAGACCAGTAGCTGGGACTTAGTAGGGCGCGCGCTTTCTTTCACATTCTCTCTCTTTCTATACCCATAGAAACAAAAACAAAACAAACAAAGAGACTAGAGTAAACCTCTCTTTTTCAAAAGCGCGCGCTTCATGGGATTTTTCTAGTGCGCGCTTGACTTGTACCTGTTCGCGGAGATGTTACGGCGTTTTGGGTTCTTGCTTTTGCATGTCGTACCATTCAACCAGTTTTGTTATCCCTTTCTCCAGAGAGAATTTGGGTTTGTATCCGAGTATTTTCTTTGCTTTTTCGATGCTCGCGTAGCTGTGTTTGATGTCGCCTTTTCTTGGAAGTTTGTGAATGGGCTTCAGACGTTGTTTTCCTAGTTTTTTCTGGAGGTTCTGGACGAGTTCGTTTATCGTGTTGGGTTTGCCAGTTGCGATGTTGAATGTTTCACCAAGTGCTTTTTCGTTGGTTAGGGCGAGCATGTTGGCTTCTACTGCATCTTCAACATAGACGAAGTCTCGCGTCTGGTTTCCATCCCCGAAAATGATTGGGCGTCGGTCTCGCGATAACTTGTTCAGAAATATCGCGGTTACACCACTGTAGACGCTGAAAGTCTGTCTGGGACCGTAGACATTGAAATATCGCAGGCAGACTGTTTCTAGACCATGGTTGAGGTGGAAGACTTTTGCATAGTCTTCTGCCGCAAGTTTGGCCACGGCGTAAGGCGAGGCGGGATTTGGTGCCAGATTTTCTAGCACAGGCATTGTCTCTGCGTTACCATAGACTGATGCTGAAGAAGCTTGAATGAAACGTTTCACTCCTTAGTCAAGGCAAGCTTTAAGGAGGTTCAATGTTCCTCCCACGTTTACCTCGTTTACCAAGATGGGATCTTCGAAAGAACGAGACACGCTCACTACCGCCGCTTCATTGAACACGGCGTCGACATCTTTGACTAGGCGTTTAACAAGGTCTAAGCTTCGTACGTCACCGTGGACAAAGCGGGATCTTCTGCTACCTTTCCATTGTTCAATGTTTTCCACTCTCCCCGTGTAGAGATTGTCTAACACGATGACTTCTATGTCTTGATTCAGGAGCTTGTCCACGATGTGACTGCCTATGAAACCCGCCCCGCCCGCAACGAGAACACGGGAAAACTTGGTCACGTTCTCAATACACCTTTTGCCTTTCCTTTTTCCGGGCAAGGAGGATATAACGGTTAGCGTGCGGTCAATTACTGCGACAACCTCATTATGTCGCTTGTTCCGCGCTAGAGTATGTGGATTATTGCTTCATCTACTGATCGCAAAGCGTAGTTGAGTAGTAAGAGAACGGCTAGCATTACTATTAATATCTTGAATGTGAGAAAATTCCTGTTGGCTTTGAACCAGCCTCTTACAAATTCAAGCTTGCTGATTGCCCAGAGAAGTCCCGCAGCGGCTTGAACTTGAATGGGGATGAGGTAGAGGAAACGGTAGTAGTATGGGTCAGGAGAAACGGCCAAGAGGGCCAAGGAGCGCGCGCGAATAGGAAGGATATGTCAGAATCTACTATAGATAGATGTTATCGAAATCGAGTATACACCATGCATCATCCGGCGCGCTAGACTAGTTATTCAGATTACTTTGCAGTGGACATCGCTCAGCGTGCGCTCAAGGATATCACAAGCTGAAGGAGGAGAGTCTGTTCGAGTTTTGAACAGTTGTACAAAAACGTAGAGTAAAGAGCATGTTTTTTCAATAGTTCTTCATAAGTGTGACGAAACGGTAGAACTCCCTTCTCCTTTCTCCCTCTGCCCTTTTCTCCACAAAGCGCACGTTCGTGATGAACAACGCTTAAGTTGTTTGATGTCAATTAAGAAAGTAATTCCGAGTTGTTGAAAGCATGAAAATGAGAATGATAAAAGTGCGCCCTGAATTCTTCATAGAAACATTGCAGGGAAGAGCATCTTTCACTTCCAACCTGCCAGACAATATTGAACTGTTAGATATTAAGTATGACTTTTTTTCCAAGCAAGTATTAGTAATCATAAGAAGCGACGATTTTGAAGATGTTGTAGAATCCTATCCGCCTCCAGAATTCACTGTCATCTATAGCACAAACCCCAAAGCCGAATTTCAGCAGGCAACAAACGTCAAAACTGAATTTAAGCCTACAGAGAAAACGCCGGTTCAGCTAAGTCGAGACACAAGCGCAATAGAAAAAGAATTCAGCCCAGAGCAGCGCAGTTTGCTGAGTTTCACAGTAGACGGAGAATACGTCACAATAAAGCCAAACCAATACTTGAAGGATGAGTGGGATGAAATTAACGATACTGTGAGAAGTTTAGGTGGTAAATGGACGAAAGGCAACAACTTCAGCTATTGGGCAATTCGACGAACTTAGCAAGCACAAAGCAAAGTACACAAGACTAGTTTCTTTAGCTGACCAACTAGCCTTTTTTCATCATTCATAGAACTTACGAGATATCCTTTTACCCCCAACGCAACCGCAACTATTTTTTATCTTTCGAATGTTTTGCTGGAAGCGAAACTTGCTTTTTCTCTTTTCTTTTCAGTTCTTTCTCTCGCTGTAATTTTTTGTGCTGCTCTAAACCTGCAGCTTTCTTTTCTTTTCTTGACAAAAACTCATCAACCTTGGCAGGCAATAGAAGCATTACGCATTTTAAAGCGTTGTCCTTTTGTCTACACCTGAAGGGCGTATACTCGATTCCGATACTACCTATGTACCTACACTATTATGACCTGATTTCTTGTGCTAGCCTCCTTGTGGCTATCAGAATGCTGCATATGCTGAACCGTGTATATTGCCTCACACTAATCCCTTCCACCACAGCTCACGTCGTCGTCAGTTTGGTTTGGGGTAAAGGTTTATCCCACGCACACAGTTCAATCTTATGTTTGTTGAATCTATAGTGATGAGGTCTGCTGAATGGGAATTATTGAAAAGAAATGTTCAGTTTGCGGAAAAGTCTTTACGACGTTAGATAGCAAAAATAAATATTGCAGTCCCCGTTGCGCTGGAAAAGCTAATAAGAAAAAATAAAGGCGTCTCAAAAAAGATACGGCCATTCTCTGATATTTTTCGAGAAGGAATTAACGCGGGCGTATACTCGATTCGAATACTACCCCCTATATACTGCTCTCACTTCCTGCTATGGCCTGAACCCATTATTCAGCCCTGACTGTAACTGTTTTTTCCACCACAGCTCACCATCGTCGTTAGTTTGGTTGGTTGGATAAAACTTTACCCCAACCAACCAACCTGACTATGACGATTGACTACGACGACTGACAACGACTGACAACGACTGACGACGACTGACGACGACTGACTACGACGACGCTGACGACGACTGACTACGACGACGCTGACGACGACTGACGACGCCTGACTGACTACGACTGACGACAACACCCTATCCGACTGCTTCGCAGTCACCTTCCCCTCAAGGGGAAGGACACTGAGCAAAACGATTGTGGAAAACGGGTATCAGGCAAATTCACTATAAGGGGTAGATTTAGGAAATAATATTACCCCTCGTACACAGTATCGATTGTTTTGGTTCTGCGGAAAAGATATAGCTGAACCCAATGAGCATCTATGTCTTCAAGGTGTGCATCGCTTCTAGGAATCTTTCAAACAATGACCCGTCTCTTTTACCTTCAGGCTCGACTGTGAGCAAGCCAGAGTATCCCCATTCGTTTCTTATTTTGTTCAAGGCTTCATAGAAATCAAGGTCTGAACGCTCTAGAACCCATTTACTCTCCTTCAGGCTTCCTCGCAGATGAACATTTACGATACGGTTGATTATTGACTCGAAAGCGTGAAGTTCCTTATACATCGCTGCCCATCTCAAATCCATAGTCACGTGTTCAAATGATTTGACGAGCCCAAATGGAGTATAACCTTCTAAATGCGTTGGAATGTTTTCAACTGAAGCTTTTACTTTTGGGAATTGGTCCGCCACTTCCAGAAGCATACTCTCAACTTTTTGTGGGTCGAAACTGGTTTTCCAAGTATCCCAAAGGTGAAAAACACAAATCTTTGCTCCCGAGTTCTCAGCAATCAGCAATGAATCATAAATGACATGTTTTCCTTTCTTCCAATCTCGTTCCTTATCAGAGCAAAGATAGTTTCCAACGTCCCTGCTTGCATGAACAGACAGAATCGGGAAATCCTGGCTTTTGATTAGTTCTACAATTTCTTCAGTTGTGTATTTTGGAATCGTAGTCCAATCAGCAAAATCACCATCGGTTAGGGGTGCATTTTCACGGTCCCACTCTGGCTCAAGTTGCAACTCAAAACCATCAACAACCGATTCTTTGAAGACCTTTTTCATCACCTCAATTGTGCCGATAAGGTCGTAGTATTTTTTGTCCCCAAACCCTGCAATGGGTGCACTAGAAACTGAAATTAGATTCGTCATGAGTGCCCATTGACTATTCTGACGAGCCCATTTATTAACTCGATTTTAACTTGCAAACCGCTCCAAGATGTGGTATGGACAAAGTGTATTTTCCTGTTGGACAGTCTAGACGCATTGTTGAGCCAATTTTGGTTTTGCGGAAAAGTTATGGCCGAACCTACGGCTAGATGTTCTTATGAAAGAAAGAACCAAGACATTCCTGATTCTGGTTGTGCTTTTCATATGCTCGATGTTTCTTCCGACCTTTGCGGCATCACCCTTTTCCCAACAAGACAGTTCACTTGTCATCAAAGAAGTTCTAATGAAAACTTCAGTTGCATACTTGTGGCTCAGCCCGATTGTTCATGTTTTTACTTTGGTGTTGCTTGTTGCTCTATATCTTTATGGATCCCGAGTGGGCAGAGTTGCCGATGGTTTCTTCGCTGTTCTGTTCTTGTTTATTGCCTTCAGCAATCATATCGCAATTACTGACACGTATGGACTTGCGGTGGTAACAGGAAACCTGGTTCCAATATTGATCGTGGGGGTGTTCTGGGTCTGGGAGGTCTACAAGCCTAAGAACAAATATGTCTTCGAGAGGCTTCCAGCGTGGAGATACTGGGTTCTGCCCTTTGCTTTCTTGGCTTTTTGGTCTCCAGTAAATGCGCAACTAAATCCTGATTTCAATCCGCTATTACTGCTCAATTATTCCTTTGGCGTTATGTACTGCCCCACGACACCTGTAATAATAGCCCTCTTGACTTTAATCTATCCAAGGGTTAACACATACGTTCTCAGAGCAACAAGTTTCGTGGGCTTGATAATTGGTCTGTTCAACGCCTTGTCATATTTCATAATGCCAGGCTATACCCTGTGGAATTTGGTTCTTCACACGCCACTCATATTCATTTCACTGTACGGCTTGCTTATCTCAATCCTAGTGAAGACTAACCTCTCTTTACAAGAGCCGCAAGAGAAGAGGACAAGATAGAAGGAAGCGCGCGTAGTCTATTGCGCATGCGCTTTGGCGCGACCGCCAGGGCGCGCTTGCCTTGTTCGTTTGCTCATTGCGAGCATGCAAATAAAACCCTCTCCAGCATTCGCCTAAACTTTTTATCTTTGATGCGATCCTTTTTCGTTTGAGAAACGTGAACAAATACAGTCTACGAAATGTTGCTTTCTTGGTCGGCATTTCAATGGCACTTGCATGTGCTGCTTACTTGGTCAACGTGTGGTTATTCTCTTCCCAAACTAGCATCCATTTAAGCGCGAGCATCTCACCCTTAGATGCTTCTTTTCTTGAAGGCGTCATATTCCTCCTCGCCGGTGTGCTGTTCCTTATCGGTTCAGGCGGGATAACTCAAGCTTCTAGAAAAGCGGCATTACTAGCCGCAACCGCAAGCGCAATGGGCAAAGATGTGATAGGACCTTCAGAAGTATATAGAAGAGACGCTTGGAAGCCGAAGGGCTATACGGGTTTGGGATTAACATTGATTATGACAGGCATCATTCTTCTAGTCATATATTTTGCCTCAATCTAGATCTCGCGGTTAAGTCAGCAGAGCGCGTGCTTGGGCTGGAGAAAACGCTAATATCTCTATTTCTTAGATAGTCAATCTGAGGTGGCTGGTCTGATTTTCATAGGTCTATGCAAATGGAAGGGCAAACTAACCAATGAAACAACGGCACAATCCACTAAATACGTTGACGAAATGAAAAAGAAAGGCTTCAAGATTTTAGGCTTCTATTGGACGTTGGGACGTTACAACAGCGTCTTCATTTTTGAAGCCCCAAACGAGAAGGATGCCCTAAAATTCTCCATTGATACAAATGAAATGTTGTCCGTAGAAACTCTGGTTGCTGTTCCAAGAGAAGAGGCAATAAAACTCTTATAAATTGAGAACACATTATTCCCCTCTTTCTTTTTTGTCATTTTTTTGTCTTTTGGCATTTTCTTGGTCTAGTGGCACTAGCGCGCGCTTCACTCACACACTCACTCCGTGTGCGTGCGCGTGCGTGTGTGCGCGCGTGTGATGGTATAGGTAGGTAGGTATAGGTAGGTATAGAAGGAGTGGTAAGGGCAAGAGTAGGAGTGGTAATAGTAGTGGCAGTCAGTGGTAGTGAGTGGTTGGTTGGGGCAAAGTTTTATTCCTTCCTTCCTTCAAGCGCGCGCTCAGCGGTACTTGAAGCTTCTGAAAGAGTTGGCTGCGGTAGATGTTAATCATGCCACGAAAGCTCATTAAGGCGCTATCACATGCCAAAGATTAAATAAATAGAATTGAGGAGAATGCTGTGGAAAGCTGAGGGGAAAGGCATGATTTTTCTCCTTTCTCCCTTGTGCCTATCCCCTCTCCTTTCTCCCTTCTTATTTCATTACTTTCAAGTGGCGTAAACTGGCGTTGAAGAGCTACATATTATTTATGGAAGATAGTTCTAGAAAAACCTTCTACTCAAGTTCATGTAAAATTGAGGAAGACTCGCCTCTACATCGTCAAGCGCGCGCTATTATGTGGTAACCTAAAGAAAAGTTGGGTTATTTCACAGCGCGCTATTTCTTGACCCGTTTGCGGGAAACATGTTCGGCAACCCTGCCATGAAGTTCAATCCAGACTCCATCTGGATCTCTGATAAACGCTAGAGTGCAGCCTCCCTCATCCCAAGGCTCGACCGCTGAAGTAGCGCCGCCCGCTAGTGCTTCACTGTAGCTCTTTCGCACATCATCACACAAGAAGGCCAAGTGGTCCAACTCCGAACCTTCAACATATTCCTCGCAAAACCTGTTCCCAGGCGGGTAATAGTTCAGCTCCAGCTGTTGCTCTGAGCCTCTGCTTCTAAGCTCTACAAAAACGCCGCCTGCCTGCATTTTTCCTCTGCTCGTCTCCTTCATACCCATAGTTTTCGTGTAGAATTTGACAGAGCGCTCCAAATCCCTGACCCTGATACCAGTGTATATGAACCGCATCTCTTCCACCGCATTCTAGCAGAAAACACGTCTCTTATAAAACCAGCGCGGCTGTGTGCCTGCGAGTCTTCCTAGAGAGAACGTACAGATGGAAGAGAGTCAGTTTGGGTTTGGGGTAAAGCTTTATCCAACCAACCAACCAAACTACGTGCTAAGGCGACTGCAGAAAAGCGCGCGCTGGAAAAACCACGACACTGAGGCTGCTGACTGGGCCAACAAGACCCACTTCGGGCTCAGCAACAGTCGGAGGTCACGACATCTTAACCGAATCGGTTAAAGTGCGAGAGAATATCGGCGTGGTTCGCGCGCTAAATCATTTGTGACAGTTGATGTTCTTTTCAACATTGTTCTAAGAGATCTCTAAAATTTAGATTGTTACAAAAAGCGTGATCAAAAAAGAGATTTTCGCTTAACATCATTGTTTCGATCAGACCCAGATTTCCGCGCGCTATCTTGATCAAATTCCATCCAATTGTTGATATGTTCAGCAGTCTCCTTTTTCAGATGCTTTCTGATCATCTCCAACAATTTCTCTACGTCGAAAGGTTTCAAAATATATCCATCGGCACCCTCGTTAACTGTCTCCATAGCATTCTCTAAGGTCGGAAAACCCGTGATGACTATCTTGACCATGTGGGGCTGGTTTTCCTTCAGCCTGTGGAGGAGCTCAGTTCCCTCCATGTCAGATAGCTTAATGTCAATCAGGGCTACGTCAAAACGCGATTTTTCGGAGATCCTAGTCGCCTGTTTGCCATTTTCCACAGTTTCAACTGAGTATCCCTCCTTGGATAGGATTGAAGAAAGGGTCTTTCTCACCTCTGCGTCGTCGTCAACAACTAGGATGCTTTCATTCAATCACTACATCTCCGCTTTCTCATCTGGGGCAACCTCACATTTCTACTATCGACGGCTAAGTCTTTTATGAAGCAGAAATATGAACTAGCGCGCCAAACCATGAATCTGGCTTTGATGGAATGGTGCTTGTGGTTTCAGCAGATAACTATATTCGCGCGCGCTATTATGTGATAGGGCAATGAATAGTTTGGTTATTAGCACACTCATTTATGATTGTCACAGACAAAACTAAGAAAAAGCTTAGCGCGCTTGAGAGAGAATTGAGAAGGTTGAGTCAACATGGATCTGATCTAATATCGACTTGTTTTCGAATGAAGTCTACCATTTTCTCTGCCCAAAGTTCCAGATATTCTTCTCCTTTGCCAACTTCTGCTTTGCGGAGATCACCAATTACACCATTCTTCGTTAGAGCCTTTATGCCTTGACTCCATACAAGATCTATCTTGTCTTCGATACTTCCCATGAAACCTTCTTCGGCATGCTCCATATCGACCAGGTCTTTGCGTATAGCCAGAACCATTGATGTTTCGGATTCACCTGCGTGACTTCCTGACTCATTCGCCGAAATTCCATGTTTTGATGAAAACTCAGCAAGGAATCTCATGAGGCCTTTTAGATCCGTATAAGCTACGACATTGACTTCTTCAAGACTTTGATCGAGTTCATTGACTACCTCTCGCACAGCATCGAAATCTCCGCCGTGGGATGGGAGTATAACGATGTTTTTGAACCCATGCTTTGCCAAGCTAACGCAATAGTCACGGATCAAGCTTTTCAGTGTTTCAGGTTTAAGGCTGATAGTTCCAGGGAGTGCCAAATGATGTTCGGAGCATCCAACGTTTATGGAAGGCGCCTGAAGGGTGTTACCAAGTTTCCCAGCCACTTTATTGGCCAACGCCTCACCAATCAATGAATCCGTACTAGTAGGCAAATGAGGACCATGCTGTTCATTTGAGCCCACGGCGAATACAACGGTGCTAGAACCTCTATCGAGGGCTTTTTGGATATCAACCCAACTCATCTCAGAGATTTGAATCTTGACCATTTGTGCTTCCTCTCCAAATTCCAATGCATAGTTTCTTTTCTATACCATGCACGTATGCCCGATTTACTATTAAGACATATTTCAAAACAGCGCGCGCTGTACGTTGTTGTGTTTTGGGGTTGGAGATGTGGGATTGGGAGGTGGTTGGGAGGAAGGTTCGGTAGGTGGTGGATTAGGGGCTGTTCTGGTACGAGGTGCGTAGTAAGGCTTGAATCGTGTTGGGGCGTATGTTTCTGGTAGAAGGTTTTAGGAGGTGGTTGGAATGGCAGAGAGGAAAGCAAAGGCTAAGGAGCATGTTGGCAAGAAGTTGAAGTTCATTCTTGGTTCAGAATCAACGAGCAGATACGTACCGACAGATTGTGATGATGATATTAAATGGTTTGCGGAGAGTGAAGAAGAATCTGTCGAAATATCAAACCCTGATGACAAGTTACGGTATAATCTGAGAAGTAGAGTAATTGCACTAAAGAAGGCGAAGAAGGTCGAAAACGTTAAGGTTGTAAGTCGAACTGAGAAAGGAAAATTGGTTGGACTATGGCTTGTGAAGAAGTAGAAGCTAGGATTGGCACTAGAGCGGTCTGATTATGTGATATAGCTAGAAAAAGTTTGTTTATTTTGTCAAGCAAAATCCTTGAGTTCAGGGACGCTGAATACTAGGGCGCTGTCGAACATCAACAGCCCTTTGAATAGCGCGCGCTTTTGCTGTGTGGTTACAGTCACATATTTATAAATATGCAACCGGAGCGCGCGCGCCAAACCAACCAACAACGACGAACCACGACGACGACCACGACGGACTGACGACTACGACGACGACTGCACCCTATCGCGCGCGCATTTGATGGTTGACGTAATTCCTGTAACTAAGAAAAAAGGAGAGGAAAATTGTTTGTTCAAACATACTTCCTTTCTTTGTCGCAGTACCATCTCTGATATTGTTCAATGTACCTCAACGGACCGCCGCATGTTGGACAAGTCTGAGATCCTGGAAGAGGCGGAGGGGGCGGAACAACACTTCTCTGGAATTGGAACTTCATGAAAGATGGAAGTGGCGTCTTCATTCCTTGTAGCATTCCGGCAAGATATCCGCCTATCAAGAAGAAGATCAGCGCAAACACCAAGAGTACAACCCATAACTGCATAGTTGTCCCGAAATTTGCTTCCCAGATAGCTGTTCTAGCAACAGTTATGATCAGAGTGATGATGAAGTAAGAGAGAAAAGACATGAAACCGCCTGTCAAGCCTTCATTCTTTCCTTCTTTCTTGAGCATTTTGTTGCAGAGGTAGCCAGCCACGAAACCTCCCACAAGGAATGCAAAGATACCTACGATCACATCATCAGCAATCGTCTTGCCCCAGTCAATGCCCAATGCCCCAAATAATGTGTACACAGTTCCGAACCCAGAGATGCCTGAAAGTGCCTGTCCGATTGCAAAGCCTATTATGCCGATTACGATGTAGTCGATGAAGTATGATTCCTGCTTTTCTGTCATACGAGTTTCCTCATAATAGGCTCAATTCGTGATCAATAAGTATTTAACGTTTTTAGCGCGCGCAGGGAACTCCCTTACTACTGCGCGGAGCTCTTGAAACGAGATTTTGAATTTCTAGAAAACCTGAAGTACGATCTTAGCAACGCACGCCAGAGGAACAACTAGAGAGCGTGCCCCAAAAAAAGGGTCAGCAGCGTTTAGCGCGCGTGAGATTCTCCCTTTTTCCCAAGAGGGGAAGCCATGCTCTAAAAGAGGCTACACCCTTTTTTTCTTTAGCGAGTTATCGTGAGGTATCGCTTTATTAGTTGGCATTTGGATAGAGTTTCAAAAATGGTTCGGGGATTTTGCTTGAATCATTATCGCTGTTTTGAGAATGGGGAGGAGAGGAGAAGTTGGCAGAATCCTGATGTCATTCTGACCAGCATCGGGCTGAAGCCTGGTTTCACGTTTCTGGATATAGGCTGCGGTGATGGTTTTTCCGCTATCCCTGCAGCAAAGATTGTCGGTGAGAAAGGGGCGGTCTACGGACTGGACAACGATGAAGAAGCAATAGACCGACTTGGTGAGAGAGCCCGGGCTGAAGGCCTGTTGAATTTGCGTCTAAAGGTTGGAGAAGCTGAAGAAACGGTTCTCTGCAAGGGCTGTGCAGATATCGTTTTCTTTGGTATTGTTCTTCATGATTTCGATTCCGCTCCGAAGGTCCTGTCCAATGCCAAGAAGATGCTGAAACCCGATGGACGATTGGTTGATTTGGACTGGAAGAAAGAACCAATGAGCTTGGGTCCGCCGCTTCGCATAAGATTTAGCGAAGCGGAAGCGGCCAACCTGATCGAGAAGGTAGGCTTGAAGATAAAGACCGTGAACGCCTCTGAACCCTATCACTACATAATTGTCGCCAGACACTAACCTAGAGTTTAGCACTGCCGAGCTAGGCTTGTTTGAAAAACTCGCGCGCACGATCTTCTCACACATCACTTCAATTGACATTAGAAGAGAATTAGAAAGAAGTCTGATTTTCAAATTGTGTGCGTATGCGACAACCCCGATGGAAGTTTCTTTTCTCTTCCTTCTGTTTGTGCACACTCACTCCGTGTGCGTGCGTGGTGTGTGTGGGTAGGTAGGTAGTGGTAGGTGTAGAGGTAGGAGTTGAGAGTGGTTGGTAGTCAGTGGTAGTGAGTGGTAGTGTGAGTGGTTGGTTGGGGTAAAGTTTTATCCCAAAAGAATCATGGAATTCTAACTATCTTTTCCTATTTTCTTTCCCTTTTCTCTATTTTCGGCATCCTTTGCCTCTGCCATCATTACAACATCTTTTATGCTCGTGGGTCTGTTCGTAGCCTTGAGAACCAGCCTTTCTCTCCATCCGCATTCAAGGCATTCGTATTTTGGTGGAGTCCATCCGATATGAGCCGACATGTCCCCAGCCATTGAGCCGACTCTTTGGACCAAGGGGCCTTTGCATTTCGGACAGACCTGAATATCAACATACTTCTTTTCCTTTTCCAGCTCTTCCAAACCTTTCATTAGCCTTGGAAATAACTCACTCTCAGCTCTTTCAGTCTCTAAGGAACTAAGCTGCTTCTTCTTTTTCTTCTTTTTCTTCTTCTGCTCTTGCTCCGACATTGAAGGCACTACAATGGGATGCTCACAGAAAACTAATAAGAATGCTGGTTGGTGAGCGTTCAGCTATATCTTTTCCGCAGAACCAAAACAATCGATACTATGTACGAGGGGTAATATTCATTCCTAAATCTACCCCTTATAATGATTTCTCCTGATACCCGTCTTGCTCAGTATCCTTCCCCTTGAGGGGAAGGTGACTGCGAAGCAGTCGGATAGGGTGGAACCCTTCCCTTCAGGGAAGGGCAGGGATGGGTGTTTCTCCAACCACGTTGCGTCGTCGTAGTCGTCGTCAGTCAGTCGTGGTCGTAGTCATGTTGGTTGGTTTGATTGGGGTAAAGTTTTATCCTAAACTCAACCCTAAACTCAACCCAACCCTTTCTGACGGGTTCAAGAATGCGTACAGATGAACCTGAACCACGGACTGATGTTGCACGGGTTGCCTGCTAATTTCGTGCAATTGAAGCTGATCGTTGAATCAGGTGCTATTCCACAAGCAATAAGAACATAGTATCTAATAGTGTTCTAATGAAAGGGTAATGTGGAGAAGCCTCCTTGACATCTCTTGAGCGTGATCATGTTCCTGGTCCTCGTCCTATCGCTGCAAGAGAGATTCCGCTCATCAACAGAGTCGAAGAAATGAAACTTCTGAAGGAAGCTGTCGACAGAACGGTTCAAGGTGAGGGTGGTCTTGTTTTTCTTTATGGAGAGGCTGGCATCGGCAAAACAAGGTTAGCAAGAGAGCTTAGAGCATACGCACACCTGCGAGGAATGCAAGTTCTGTATGGCAGATGCCCAGCTCTGTTCAGGATGGACGGTGTTCCCCCTTACATCCTCTGGAAGGAAGTAATTAAAGACTATTTGGAGACCTGCAATTCTGAGCAATTGTACAGGGTTATCGGTTTCTATCCTGCTGAAGTTGCCAAGCTCGTCCCTGAAATTAGGCAAAGGCTTGCGACAATCCCTCAATCTTTTCCAATTAGCCCCGAGCAGGAGCAGAATAGGCTTTTTGAAGCAGTTTCACAATTCATGACAAACATTTCTAAAGAGACCCCATTGCTGGTTGTTCTTGATGACTTACAGTGGACAGACCCGTCTTCGCTTCTTCTCTTACATTACTTGGCTCGAGGCTTGTATAGGGCACATTTGCTTCTTCTGGGCGCCTACCGCAGCACTGACATTGATTCCAAGCATCCTTTGACTCCAGTCTTGACAGAATTGAATAGGGAGCGCTTGCCGCAGTCTGTTTCTTTGAAACGGATGTCTCTAGACGATATTTCGGAGATGATCAAGCAGATATTGGAGCAAGACGACACTCCACCAGAATTTTGCAAGATGGTCTACGGGAAGACGAGAGGCAACCCGTTCTTCGCAGAGGAAGTCGTAAAATCCCTGAAGGAAGAGGACGTAATCTATCGAGAAGAGAACAAATGGAAGATTAAGGAAGTTTCAAAGGTCGAGTTTCCTGAAACCGTTAAGACCGTCATAAAGACAAGGGTAGATCGGCTAGATGAAGAATGCCAAAACGCTTTGACCTTAGCGTCTTTCATTGGAAACGATTTCACCGTGGAAGCAATGTGCGCAGTCACAGGCATTGAAGAGACTGAACTGCTAGAATTAATGGATAAACTGTTCAAGACCGGATTGATAAAACAAAAGGTGATCCGAGGAGAAGGAATCTGCTCTTTTGCTGACATACTAGTCAGAGATGTTGTGTATGAGGAAGTCAGTCCCTTGAAGCGCAAGAAGCTTCACGGAGTTGTGGGGTGCGCACTAGAACAGGTCTACGCCAAGAATGTTGATGAACATTTTGGAGAACTGGCCTCCCACTTTCTTGAGAGCGGCAACAAAGACAAGGCACTTGACTATTACTTGAAGGCCGGGGAGAAGGCCGCAAAGATCTACGCTAATGGTGAGGCTGCCTTCTGTTTCCAGTCTGCCCTTGAGCTGCTTCAAGAGAAAGAAGGTGAAACTCGGGAAAAAGAGCGTGTTCTTGAGAGGCTAGGAGACATCAAAAGCCTTGTTGGAGAACATGACGCATGCATGAAGTATTGGAATGACGCGTTGCTGCTATCGGGACAAAGGCACGAAAAAGCAAGCGCGCTAGATGTTGCGCGATTGCACCGCAAGATGGCGAGTGTTCTTTGGGAGGAGATAGGCGACACGGAAAAGGCTATAGGGCACCAAGATGAAGCTTTGAGGATTCTGGAAACCGAACTTGAAAGCGTTGAATTGGCACGATTATATGATGATATGGCCCACATGTATTGGCGCATAGGAAATACTGACAAGGCTCGTTTATGGGCTGAGAAGGCACTTGAGTTTGCCAAAAGACTGAACGATAATGAGATTATCGCGACTTCATGTATCAGCCTTGGAACAGTATTCAGCATGATTGGAGAAAGTAAGAAAGCCGTCGAATTCATGGAGACAGCTTTAGAAATAGCACTCGATTACAGTTATCTGGAAACGGCTGCACGCGCCTACAACAACCTCGCAACGATACTTCCACCAGAAGAAACTGAAAGAGCAATGGAATATCTCGAGAAAGCTTACGAACTGGCGAAAAAGGTAGGAGACATTAACATGATGTCCTTTGCTGGCAGCAACCTGGCAGGTAGTTTTGCTAGTGCAGGAAAATTGGACAGAGCCTTAGCGCTGAGTGAAGAGTCAGTCGCATTGGATCGGAAAACTGGTAATCAGAATCACCTTACCATGTCCCTTGGAGAACTCGGCAATGAATATCGAATTCTGGGAGAATTGGACAAAAGCGAAAAATGCCTCACAGAAGCGTTCAACATTGCCCAAGCGCTAAAGGATTATCAAGCAGTCACCATGAGCTATGGAGCCCTAGCAATCTTCCATTATGACAAAGGCGAATACGCCAAAGCAAAAGAACTTGCGGAAAAAGGGTATGAAGTCGTGAAAAGAACCGGTGACAAAAGGATGCAATGGTGGTACTCCTATTATATCACAGATATATGCATAGAACTTGGAGAGATCGAGAAAGCCCAAAGCCAAGTTGATAACCTGTACAAATCTGCGCTTGAAGTAGAAGCAAAAACCGGCAACAAGCAATTTATCGCCTACGCGAAAAGACTAAAGGCGAAGGTGCTTCGAACACAGTGGAAATGGGCCGAAGCCATCGAGTATTTTGAAGACAGCATCAAAGACTTTGAGGCTATAAACGCAAAACGGTGGGACGTCCATGAATATGCGAAACGGGTCCTGTTAGAGTACGCCCGAGTGTATCAGGAAAGAGACCAGGAAGGTGACAGAGAAGAGGCCGACAAGCTTCTCAACCAAGCCTTAGAAATGTTCCAGAAAATGGGAGCCAAGAAAGACATAGAGAAGACAATGAGGTTGGTCGAGAATTTGCATCTTCCTCCAACACAGATTCACGAGAAAGAAGTCAGCACAGAAAGTCATGAGTACACTGAGTTATTGGGGAACGTCATAGCTACGCCACGCGAATTGAAAGTCGGTGAGAGCCTCGAGTTAGAAATCGAACTTACAAACACACGCAAAGAAGGGGCTATTTTGCTGACCAAGATCTTAGAAGTCATCCCCGAAGGCTTCACAATGGTAAAGAAGCCCGAATTGTATCGCATGGAAGGCGATTGCCTCAACATGAAAGAAAAAAGGCTTGACCCGCTAAGAAAGGAAGAAGTGAAACTCGTTCTGACACCAAAGATCCAAGGCACGTTCCAAATAAAACCGAAAATACTGTACACTGATGCTAATGGCAAAGAGAAAACCCATGAGCCTAAACCCGCGAGCATAACGGTCAAGGAATTGGGAATCAAAGGCTGGCTCAAAGGAGAAAGATGACGGTTCTCTTGAACTCATATTAGTCTAGAGACTTGTTCTCCTCTGCCTTACTAAGGCGTATACTCGATTCCGATACTACCTATATACGTACCCTATTATGGTATTGATTATTCCTTATTCCCTTGATTACCACAATCAACACACACTATATCCTGAACCGTGTATACACTGCCTTCTCAGTAGCCTTTTTTGAAGTCACCTTAGCACGTAGTTTTGGTTTGGTTTGGTTTGGGGTAAAGTTTTATCCCAACCCAACCCCAACAAGACGAACACACGAACGCGCGCGCTTTTCATTTCTTTCGTATTCTAACTAGATAGGCTAGATTCATCACTAAAGACAGCCCTACAAGAACTCCTTCCACAAAATCTGTGATCGAAAAACCTGAATATTCAAAGTGTAAAAAGCGACCTATGAGAATGCCCAGAGCAATAGATATCATGCCCATTGCCAATATACTTTCGTTTTTGAGCTGCATTCCATTCACTCTTCCACCAAGACGTTGACACTGCTTAGATAAAACTTTACCCCCAACCCAACCCCAACGATTTGCTAATTATGAGCAATCTGGGCTTCCTTTGACTGGTTTAGGAGAACTCTAACACTTCAATTGTCCCTAGGGGATCTCGCCGTGCAGAATCTTAACTAGCTTGGACAGATCGATGTTTCCGCCTGAAACCACGCAGACTACGCGACCTATTCCAGCCTTACCCGTAAGTGCCGCAGCAACAGACGCCGCCCCAGCGCCCTCAGCGATGACGCGATTGCGCTCAAAGAGCAATCCAATCGCGGAGACAATCTCGCGCAACGACACAACAATTGATCCATCCAGTAGAGGCTGGACAAGCTCCCACATCTCGGAGAGGACATTCTCAGCCCCTATACCATCTACGAAACTTGGAATCCGTTTAACTGCCTGCGCGGAACCTGCGGCGAAGGAAGCTGTTAATGGCGCTGCCGTTTCCGACTCGCAAGCATAGACTCTGGTATCCTTCTTCCGTCCTTTGATAGCGGTTGCTATGCCAGTGGCCAGTCCGCCTCCACCGAATGGGATGATGACCGAATCCACGTTTGGCAGGTCTTCGAGAATCTCAAGACCGATCGTTCCATTCGCGGCAATCATTCTGCGATCAGCGAAAGGATGAATGAACACGCTCCCTTCCAAAGCAACATAATGATGCGTCTTCGCGACCTGCCAGAATTCATCCCACGGCAGCTGGATGACCGTTGCACCAAACCTCTTAATTGCAGCTAGCTTCGTCTCTGGAGCGCTATCAGGCACGATAACAGTACAGGGGATTCGGTTTCGACGCGCATGCCAGGCGAGAGCCTGTGCCATGTTGCCTGCGCTACAAGTATACACTCCTTTGTCGCGCTCTTGGTCAGATAGTAGGGCGATCGCATTTCCGGCTCCACGGGCCTTGAAAGATCCAGTTGGCTGCAGATTCTCCAGCTTGAGGTAGATGGCGGCTGGCGCGTCCTCAACACCAAGATGAACCAAGGGAGAGCGGAGAGTTGACTCTGCAATGCGCGCTCTAGCCTGTTCAATTTCGTCAAGAGAAATCGGATTCATTCAACTACCAGCGTTCCGAACCCCGATACCCATTAACATTCTAGTCCACTGGAGATAAAAGATTTCGCGCTAATCAGAACGGATCTGGTTTCGCGCGCGCAGAACGGTGGCACACTAATACTCATATCATGTCAAGAACTTTCCTGGGAATGAAGTATTTTCTTCCGCAATGTCTGCAGGTTACTTCGCTCACCTTTGATTCGAGTCGTTCTGATGAACCGCAATGAGGACAATTCACGCTAATTCCATCCTTTCCTGCATGGACATCCGCAGCAACCACATAACTTGTCCGACCCAGCCTTCTACATTCGCCAGCCTCATCCCACATTCCAAGCTGTTCATAAAGTTTGGCTGCATCTTCGTAGCGTCCCGCCTTCATGAGATTTTCAGCATCTTGTTTCATGGCTATGCGGCGCCTCTCCTCTTCCATTCTTAGTCGTTGTTGTTCGCGTTCGGCTGCTAGTTCTTGTTCTGCTTTCAAACGGGCTTCGCGCGCGCTAAACAGAGCTCCCGTTACTATCCGCGATTAACAACCTTTTTACATCATTTTATCTAGTTATTCAAGAGGGAATTTGAAAATGGTTAATTGTCCAGAATGTGGGAAACCATTGAAAAAGGGCAAGGCTAAGTACTGCTGCGAAAACAGCGTTTGTTCCGTTATATTTGTTCGTCATCCTGACACGCAATCTATGATGGAGATAATCCACGAGGCCAGAGCTCGCTCTTAGCGCGCGCTATAGTCATTAGGTATTCACAAGATTATTATCGGAATAGTGGAATAAGAAAACAAGGATTGAAAAATGGCTATAATCAAGGTAATCGAAAAACTCGGGAAATTCATCGTAGACACTCTAAGAAAAGGTCGAGCTAACTTTCTAGGTATTCTCTCACCATTTCTAAAGAGTTGTCTTCTTGGGTTGGGGATAAAACTTTACCCCAACCAACACTGACTCTGCCTAAACAAAACACTATGTTCTTCCAATAATGAACAAATATGACGCTGGTGCCGAACCAGACTTTTCTATTGTCTCTTTGATATTCTCTCCCTCTTCTTCTAGGCGATTTCGGATTTCCAAATCGGAGTAGTTCTCTATCCTTTTAATAGCATTATCAATATCCTTAATCGAATTGTGGAATGTTGCCTGATTTTTTGGATCCTCGCACTCATGTTTCCTCTTACAGAACAGGCAGTCGACGGGATGCGTAGAATCGAAGACATCCAACTCTCTCAGATTCAAACTGCTGGCAATGTCCATGATTCTCTGTTTGGTGAGGGTTTTGTTATGGGTGATGCCGAGCAGAGAGTCGATCCGCGCTTCCCATTCATGCTCAAGTTCATCTGCTTTCTGCGCCTCAGTCTGGTCTCCATCACAGTAGCATTCTTGAAGTATGAAATTGCCGCCACTCTTCAGAACACGTTTCATCTCGACCAGCACCCTGTCTATCTTACCGAGATGATGGAGAGAATGGGACATGCAAACAGTGTCAAAAGACTCGTCTTCGAACTGTAGATTCTCGGCGTTCATCTCCAAGAATCGCACAGGCTTTCCTTCAAACCGCTTCTTTGCAGATTCCATCTCCTTTTTTGAAGCGGCTGAAGCGCAATAATCCATTCCCACAAAAGAATCATAATCCTTCAAAGTCTTCATCAGAGTATCAATAAACGCTCCCCCTGCTGTGGCAACATCCAATATTCTACCGCCAGAAACTGATCCCAGCCTTTTCGCTATTTTGCTTGCGTTAGATGAGGCCAATCCTTTCGGCAATTCTTCTATTTCCATTCTCTCTCAAGTTCCAAGAGTTCCCAGATGGAATTAAGGTTTGCCCGATACAAGGTTGGGTTGGGGATAAAGTTTTATCCAACCAACCAACCCCTACTCCTACACCTACTCCTACCTACCTATACCTCCACACACGTTGCACTCACACACGCGCACACACTTTTTCTCTATTTTCGGGAATTTTCTAACAAATGGAGTCCAAGACTTAGACAAGCAGTTTTTGTTGGTACCGCATGCGCTACGTCTATGATCTGAGTTCACAGTGTCGAAAACCAAGAAATCATATATCCATTCCTATGAAACATGGATGTCATTACCGCATAATCGAAACGTGTTTCGGCATGCTTGGTGTTCTCACAAACGTAGGCTCAAGTGATTCGAATCCAAATGGTAGAGGAAGAATCTTCAAAGACTATACTTTCGAATACCTGCCTATACCCGAACAGAGAAAAACAGCGCAAAAAGTATCCATCTATAGAGACTTAGGTCTTGGTCATGTTAGATACCCTGACTTGCCTGTGCACCTTGACCCTGAGTTTCAAACTTACCGCGCGCGCTAGAACGACAATTCCTTTCAGCACGCGCTAGTGCACACATAAGATTATGTCCTCAGTTTTTTTGTGTATCACCTGCACATCTTCAGGATCGAAATTTGACAGAATTGCTTTGACATAGCCAACGTCGAGATACATCTTAAATACTGTGCCAACTCCAGGTGCTCCGCCTAGATGTCCAAAACCGCGTGGTTTTGCTGTTTTAGTGGTCCCTGCGCGTGTTGGCGGAAGATACACAAGATCGGTGTATCTTGGATTCAGCAGTTTATGATTGCGTAATGCAATAGAGAATCTCAACAGGTCATCAGCTGTTGAGTATCCACCGCCAGCGGGGCTCCCCCTGACGCCTATAATGAAAGAGTTCTCCCTCCGCGATCCTTCCAGACGACGCTTCAGATGCTCGTCCATGCCAGTATAACCAATTGCGAGATTTGGCACAGGCAAATCCATTTCGTAATGGTCGCTGTCGTTCATTTCAGCAGGCCTGTAGATGTGCTCTCTTACATAATCATAATAATCATGACCAGATACAGACTCGATGATTTTTCCGAGAACGACATACCCGACATTGCTGTATTGGATTCTCTTTCCGGGCTTGAAAGATAGGGGGTCATTTATGAATAGACTCATGAAATCGTCAACTGTTCTCAGCTTGTGTCTAGACGCCTCAAACTTCTCATTAAAATAGTCACCCATGCCCGAAGTGTGGTTTAGCAGATGATTAATTGTGACTTTGCTGGCAACGTCAGAAGGGTAGTTTGGCAGATGCTTCGAAATATAATCCCCTAATGATAACTTGCCCTGCTCAGCGAGTTGCATAACCGCAACTTTGGTGAAGATCTTGTTAATTGAACCAAGATTGAATTTTGTGTCGATTTGATTAGGTATCTCGAATCTTCTGCTCGCAAACCCATAAGCTTTCCTAAAAATCGGCGTCTCATCTTGAGCAATTAGCACACATCCAGAAAACTTGTCTGCAGCCACTTGTTTTTGTAGAAAAGTGTCAAGTTGTCTGACCCAAGATTTACCTTTCAAGATTCTCACCAATTCGAAAAGAATCATAACTGGAAACTGTCTTAAAAAGAGCGCGAGCTAACGTGACACGAAGCAGTCGGATAGGGTGTAGTCGTCAGTCAGTCGCCAGTCGTCGTAGTCAGTCGTCGTCGCAGTCCAGTGTCATAGTCAGGTTGGTTGGATAAAACTTTACCCCAACCAACCAACCAACCAACCACTCCTACTCCTAACTCCTACCTGTCGGTAAACTATGTAGCTTGTAAACTTTCTTCATACTACATTGTTTACCAACCCGCGGAGGAGCATATTTCTAAAATTTCGACGACGAAAAAAAACATAGAACCGGGGAATATGGAGATAAACAACCAACTCCTAACTCCTTCTTTGCGTTAAACTAATCTCTTTGAAGACGTCCAACGAGAAGAGTTTACCGAACACATGTAGGACTATGGTATAGCGTCCGCTTAGCAGATTCCGGACTGTCAGAAAACGAAAAAAACGTTACGGAACCAAGACTTATGTAGCAGTTGTTCCCATGAGTTGTTTAGGGAAGATATCTATGGGTTATGCGGTCAGATTGTTTGGTTCACGATGGAGAAGAATCATGCTTCTGATAGTTATTCTCGTTGTGAGTCTGGCTGCAGGCGTCTATTCATACTCGGTTTCGTTGACCTCCCAAAAGCCTATGGGACCGAGTGTTTCAATAACCTCATCACCCATCGAGCTTTCAATAGGCCTGGACAAGACTGAATACGCGTCAAGCGAAAACTTAACCGTGCATTTTTCCTTGAGAAACATAAGTAACCAGACAGTAACCGTGACAGAACTTCATTGGTACCCGCTTGACGTCAGTTCACCCGATCCAGAATTCAAGCTTGCATCGAACGTTGAAGGTGTCAGCATCCCCTCAAAAGACCCTCATTTCCTGAACGGTGTTTTTCACTTCTACTTCAGCTGGGTGGATGACAACGGGACGGTAATATTTGATACGAGCCAGCAGGTGCTTCTTTTTGAGGATGGCTATGACATGATCTTTGCACCTCAAGGCTGCTTGAACCAGACACTGTACATTTCGATCCCAGCCTTCTTGGGCACAGACACCATACCAGCTCAAACAAGAACATTCCAGATCACAGGAATACTCTACAAAATCTTGATAAATAGCACAAAATTACCTGATGACATAGTAGACATCAGGACACCGAGCATAGGCTTCACGGTAAGATAAGGAGTATTTCAAACATTAGCTATTCTAGGTTTCCATTCCTTATTTTCATTTCTCAAATACTGTGCTAATAACATTGCCTCTTCGTTGATCAAAGTTTCCAAAGTCTGCCTATTTCCATGCTTTACTCTTGGAATTTCTACAGTTGACTCAAAGAATGCGTTCAGCTTTTTCATAAAATCTTTCGACGAATCTTTGTTCAAATACTCCCTTTCACCTTGCCTGTTGGAAGAGTAATATTCTTTCTTTCTTGAGAAATCTTTCTTTCTCAAGTTCTTGCAATATTGTATTAGAAAATCATCAATTAAGAACCTGTACATCTCCATCAGGTCGCAAACCAATGAAGGCTTACCGAATTGCTCTGAATGCAAAAATCCTAAATATGGTTCAAGCTTGGCCTTGATTATCGCCCTGTAGACTTTCCATTTAAGAACAGTGTAGGCAAGATTGAAAGTGTTGTTGATTCCATCATAGGCCTTGAACGTCCTTCTTCTTTCGATGCTGATTGCCTTGGGCAACATCTGAAATATTTGCGTGAAATACTTCTCGGTAGCGTGCCCTTCTATCGCAAGCAACTTGTTTCTTACAACTCTTAATTCATCGGGTTCAATGCCATCTGTTCTGTTCTTAATTTGCATCAAATCATGCTGCCTGAACCCGTATTTTCTCAAAACATAGTCTTGCCCTTTGATTTTGCCCACGACTATTTGCTTGGCGGCATTAATGGCTTTGCCGTTCTTTAAGGACTCGTACTGGCAGATTCTTGTCTCTACATGGCTGTTGTCTTCAAGGCTTCTAACAACGGCTACCGGATTACCTCTTTGAGTCAGTATCAAAGTATCTATTCCCCAGAATGCACAGGTTGCCAATGCGCCTGAGGATACTGAGTTGCCGATCTTGATCTGTACTTCTCCAATCTCGTTCTCGAATAGCGGATACTTCTCAACATTTCTGTTCTTATCCCTGACAATCAGGCATCCTTCGCCTCTGCCCAGGAAAGAGCCGTAATCATCTAGGAATATCTTGGCCGTTCTGGTTTTCATTGCATCATTCCTCGGGGCCGGGGTGCCTGCAGGCTCGGCTATTTAAACATCAGCTACGTGAGGAACTATGAATTTTATATTAGTCAGTGAGCAATAGATATGCGAGAAGAATGGTTAAGTTACTAGAGGAAAAAGGTGTATTGACTCAAGTGGAATATGAAAAGCGAATCATGGAAAAAGTAAAAATCAAATAAACCAAAAAAAGAACTAGTCATTCATACTTTTTGTTTCAGGTTGTAAACTCAACTTTCGTGGCTTCGATGTAGTAGACTTTCCAATCTGGAACGGGCCGTCCATAAAGATCAATTCCGTGCCTAGGCCACCACATCGATTGCACTTTTCCTATTCTGACGACTCCATAGACCGTTGCTTTCTTGGAATCGATAGGATAGATTGGACCGTTGTTCCAAAGCACTCCGATAGTTCCGTTTGGAGTATAAAGCCAACAGTTGTACGGTGGGATGTCAGCCTCTGGAATCCAGCCGTCATAAGGACCAGTCAAGTTACCTTCAACCACGACCGTATTATTCAGCCACATGGAAAGGTCGACTGTCGTGATTATTTCAGGAACAGATCCGTTCCAAACGAGCTTCACTTGGTCCTGTGAGTTTGTGACGTTTGAAGGCAAGCTCGCGACGGTTGTGGGCGAGTTAGAAACATGAGAGTCTAACATAGAAATCGCTTCATCCTTGTCGTTCACCACGGGCGCGTAATGTGCTAATGCTCCAATCAGGCCAAATGCCAGAACGACGCAAACAATCCCAAATGCGACAAGAACGCTTTTCCGCAGGGTTCTTCTTTCTTTCTTTTCACCCACGTTTGAACCCCTATCTTAATTGCGGAACTGAGAAATATAAATCTAAGCCTTGATACGCTAATGACAAATAACTTAACAGTGCCGCATGTAGCTGAAGTTTAAATAGGGGGTTTGCAAGGGGGCACGCGCTTTCAAAAAGCAGGGGGTGATATAATTGGAAATTGAAAGTGCGCCGGTCAAAGTTGAAGAACCGAAAACCAAGAAGAAGCTGGGCAAGATTGCCCATGTCTACAAGCTCCATGAGAAGGGACTTTCTGCAAAAGAGATTGCTTCAAAAATGAAGATCAATGAAAGACTCGTCAGGGCCTACATTTGGAGAAAGCAGAATCCTGAGAAGTACAATGTGTTGCTAAAAAAGTACTTTGCAAAGAGGAGACAAAAACAGGAGAATCATGAAATCAAGGATGTGTTGAAGAAACAGAAGACTGAGACCTAATCATACTTGGCTTTCTTATCAACTCTTATTTTTTTTGGTCTGTTCTTTAATTTGAACCTTCATCTGCTTTTCAAGATTATGGTTTGCGCACAAGAGCTGATATGACTTGCAATATCCGAAGAGACTAATTTCCTCTTTAGCCTTTTCTAGGATGTGCTTGTAATAGGCATAGATATTGCCAACAAATCTTTTTCTCTCCTCTGAACCGTCGTTACCCAAATGCTCTATGTGTAGGGCCCTGTGGTCATCAAGGCCGCAAATGGCGCAGCAATCTCCCAATAGACTGCGTATCTTAGATCTTAGCTTTGTCATGCCGTTTGGCGCCAGTTTATAACCGTTCTCTTCGAATCTTTTTATGGAGTTGTCGTTTGCGCAGAGAACCTGAAAGCCTTTGGGCCACACACCAGTTTTCCTATACTGATGCAATAGCCAGAATGCCAAAGGTCTTCCTATTTCTCTTAAATGCTTCTTTCCTCCGCCTTCTATGTGGTCCATAGTAAGAAAGCCAACATTGTCTTCTCCGCAAATAGCACATGCCGTCGTTCCGTTTGAATAATGATCTAAAACAGCAAGCCTGCCGTTTCTGTAGTATGCTCTTATTTCTTCTGGGTGTGTTCTAGCCCAATTTCTACTTACTTGGTTGCTGTGTTCTTTGTTCTCGGCATACCATTTTTTGTGCATTTTCCTGTATTCTTCGCGGTGTTCTATGTACTGTCTTCTATAATAGTCAGGATTTGCCGCGTACCGTATTTTGTTATAGTTTTTAATATAGCCGGGGTTCGCCTCGCGCCATATTTTGTTATAGTCAGGGTTTTGCCTCAACCATCTGCCTGACCTCGACAGTTCTTCCATTGTCTTCATCTTATTTTTCATTCCCTTTTTTTATTACGCCAAAAAGAAAGCACAAGAGGTCAAAAAGAAGGAAAACGCTTAATCTTCAGTTGCGAGAAAATATCGGGAAGAGATTAAGGAGAGAAGGAAAAGGAAAGCCGATCTGGTGCATACCGGCTTGCCGGTGAAATAAGCAAAGACCGGCTAAGGACTCCTAAGCTCTTCTTTCCGATTTCTCCATTTGCTAGAAAATATATTTATGTTCAGATCTGCTGCAATCTCTGCAAATTAATTCCACAACACCGGCACTAACATGGTGTTTGATTGATTTTTTAATATCAAGTTTTTCTCCGCATTTGGCACATTTGCCTCCCTGATCTTCAAAGAGCAATCTGGTTGTTTTTCTCGATCTGCTCATTTTTCTTTTGGGTTTGTCCTCGCTCCAAAGCGGACATTTTGATTTCATAGTCTGCTCATCTCCAATATTTTCTTTCTCGCAATTTCGAGCTGTTTCTTCTTGCTCTCTTCCGGGCTCAATCTCTTGTATTTGGATTGAAATTTCGGCTGGCCAATAGACTTGAGGCCCATTTCTGCTGGATGGAGTCCGCCTCCATGAGAAAGAGCTAAACCTCGCGCTGCAAATTGCTCAGCTTTTTTGCTTGTCATTTATTCTTCTCCTGCGCGCTAGGTGTAAGTTGCTTTATTTCTTGAGTCCAATGGTTTGCCATGCCAACACGAATTGCAAATTGCTACTGCTTTCCAGCCTCTTTCATATTCTTTGTTGACTTGGTAATAGTCCTCGTTGACTTCTATTGTCCCGCCGCAAATTATGCAATCATGAGGTATTCTTGCTTTTCTTTTGACAGCAAACCCTCCGTGCTCTAATTTCTTATATTTCTGCATTACATGTCCTCCATGTCGAAATTGAAATAGCGGAATAATTCCTCAAACTCTTCGAAGTCTTCTCTCATAACTATTGGCCTGTCGTTTGCAAGGGCTATTGCTTTGACGTAGCAAATGAGCTGTTCGAGGGTTCTTGCGCCAATTAGGTCTGGTCTATAGTGGACTAATTTATGGTTTTTTTGGTATGTTACAGTCGTGAAGTCTGCAATACTTGACGCAAGAAGCCTAGAGTATGGTATCAGTTTTTCTTTAAACGTAATGGGCATTAATACTTCTTCTTTAGCTGCAATGCTAATGTCGAACTTCTCTTTCTGGACTTTCTCTTCATGTACTATGAATTGAAATATGTCGGCACGTTTTTGTTTTGAGTAGTTATAAGAGAATGGTATGACTCTTGAAAGAAATGACTCGCGCCTGAATATGCTGCGTTTATCTCTCATTTCTCTTGGTGTCGTGCACATTATTGCACCTATTACTTTCGGCTTTTGGAAGTTGACATGCGTATACCGGGTAGTTGCATGGTAAATCCCTTCCTGCATAGCAACCTGTAGCGTCGCGAGTAATTCTTGCTTTGAGTTCCGGGATTGTGCTCCTATTCGTTCAAGGTCGGGTATGATTATATGGTGAAAGACCTCTCTTTCAATTTGGCCCATATTTACGAGTTCTTCTTGCAAACCGTAGGCTGTGAGGTCATTGAATACTACTACGCCAAGCGCATTGAACTTCATGACTTCTACAGTCTTTCCTCTTTCCGGTTCTGCAAAGATGAGCGTAGAAACTGGCTTATGTCTCTCAACGAACCCAGTGTATATTATACATTTTATGTGCTTCTTGAGCGGGTCGTTGCCGAAAGTCTTTCTCTCTTCCAATGCCATGTCTTATTCCTCTTTCCTGAAGAAAGCAACAAATTCCACCTCATCGTCTGGAAAAATGCTTCCGCAATCTTCGCACTCAGTCTTCTTAGTATCCGTAGCCCCGTTCGGAAATGGTAGAATGTATTTGGACACATTGATGGAACCGCACTTCGGACAAATCTTCTGAGGTATTGCCGTTGGCAGGTTCTTCAGAGGTATCTCCATTTTCTTCTTTGGTGTCATTTTATTTTCTCTCCAAATCTTTTACGTTGATCTTTGAGCCAGTCTTGTATCCTTGCACCTCCAGCTCTGTATTACCATCCGGTTTTGTTAGTCTAATGTTTGCGCCGTAATAATTCTGAAAGAACAGCCCATGAGCTTCAGATTGAAGACGCTTACCGTTGTAAGACGATTCGATGGAATAGAGGTATTTTGGCTTGGGTCGGTTGCCTTTCTCCAGAGCCCGTAAAATCCACGTGCGGTACTCGTTTATTCGAATGCCTTGTTTGAAGTTGAAGTCGCATGTTGAGGTGTGCACTACTTGCAAAGCCTTTCTGATAGGCAACCGATCAATACAAGCAACGTGCCTGCCAAACTCGTTTGTTGCAAAGACGTGGAAGTCTCCGAGTTGATAGAGCTCTTGAAGGTAAACTAACTCGTCTTCTAACCTCGGGTCAACGATATTGTCGTAGTCTAGCAGAACTACGTATTCTGTCGTGTGAGGGATTCGTGCGCTGATGCCGGTTGTCGGTTCCACAGGTGTGTTGAATACCTGGAACTTGAAATGAAAAGTCTTCCCGAGAAATGAAGACGAGAGGGATATTCTCATCTTCTCCAACCTCTCGGCCTTTCATAAATTCGTCTTCTTGGGTATTCTTTTCTAGCAGGCGGATATCTAACTCCAACTCTCGGATACGCCATTCTGGCTCTTGCCCTTCTCTGTGCCAAGATTCGTTTGGCCTCTGCTCTACCATAAAACAGCGTTAGAAAGATAATGCCTCGAGGATCCTTGTTTGCTTCAAATATTACTCTGTCAGCAAAGTTTTTCTCTATAAGCTTGTCATACTGTTCTGCGAGATATGCCGACCTCTGTCTTGTTATCATGTTTTTTGCTTTCTTTGCCTTGTTCTTGCACCTGTCCCTAGCAATTTCAAGCCTAGCTTCTATCTCTGCTGAGTCGAACGCCAATTGCATATCTATGGTCGTAGAAACTCTTTCAAATATTCTTGCAAGTTCCGGACTTGAAATGGAATCCATTTTTATTGCCCTCCATGCTCGAATACGCAGGCTGTCCGCTGTTTTTCTTTGATCATTTTTCAAAAACCTCCTATTTTCTTACTTTAGCGCGAGCTGTTTTTCGCGCCCCTATTTTTGTTCTGGCCTGTTCAATTTCCTTCGTGTCTTGAATGATCCCTAGCTCGATCATTTTTCTTCTCAGAACTTCAGCTTCCTTTGAAATTTTCTTTCCTTTACTGCCTTTGCCGTAATTCGGACTCCATTTGTCCCTGCCTGCAAGTCTCCAAACCATGGTAGCCTTTCTGCGCGCTTCTCTCATTTCGTCGGTGCCAGGTTTGACGCCTACCATTAAGCCGTTCAGCAGCCCATCGTGTATTACTTTTCGCTTTTCGGGAAATACAAAATGTCTGAGATCTAAACGCTCCGCTTGTCTTTGTTTGTCTTGCATAAAAACCACTAGTGTCCGTTACACTACAACATTCGCTTATATAAACTTTGTAGAAGCGTATGGCAGCGCTTTTTGCCTTCATACGCATGTAAAAGAGTTACATAGCTATGTAATTTGCCTTCACATAGAAAAGCTCTCTTTTAATCTCTCCAAGAAGCTCTCAATTGAACTTTCCATTAGGCCAGGTCTCGCTAGCGAAACTTTATATAGTGGTCTCTAGGGTCGTCCCGCGCTAAAAAAATAAAAAAATAAAAAGGAGTTGATAATATTGGGAAAAAGAACCAAGCATAAGAGAGCAAAGAAGAGCCCTATTGCAAGCTCCGGGTTCGGCGGGCTGCAGGCTCACAGAACCAGATGGGGTCCGTCTCCTGGCATAACTAAAAAGAAGCACACTCCAGGATATTTGAAACAAGCAAAATGGTGAGGCTACCATGGGTAGAAAAGTAAACATGCCCATGTGTTGGCCTCCCATCAAAAGACCGTCTGTGAAATACGGAGACACCCTGAAACTTCTAGGAGAGAAAAAACGGAGACGAAAGTGAGTTGCCATATCGGGACATCTCAAAGAAAAGAGCTTCTCAAAAGCGGTACAGAGAGAAGAAAAAGAGGCTTGGATATCGTTTGACATGGGTCGGCCCGACGCTCAAACACGACAGAATTTTGAAGCAAAGCCAATTGCCAATGTCGATAAAACGAAAAAGACCGGCAGGTTATCGCGCTAAAGAACCATACTCGCGGAGGTGAAAGAAGAATGAACATCAGCAAATTAAGATCAAGAAGACAGTTTCTCAGTGCAAATACACGCCATGCTTATCAGGGCAGGAGATCAAAAAACGTTCTATGGCTCAGTCGCCATGACAATGGCCGGCACTTTCCGGTTTTAGGCAGAAAGAATCTTCCAAAAATGAACGTGCCGAAATATAAAATGAGACCAATGACTCATCTTGAAAAGGAAACAATGCAGCTTGAGAAAGACCTCACCGAGGGCGGGTTCAAAGCATACACTATTGGCATTAGGCTCAAAAGCGGCGAGACAATCGAAATTCCTTGCATTCTGAAAGGCGGAGCACAGGGCTGGACTGACGCGATGAAAATAGCTCATGAGAGAATAATGAAAATAGATCCAGATCAGGTAGACGAAATAGAAATTGTCGATCCATCAATTGGCGAAGTTCTGCACAAAATAGGCCATGGAGCTGCATCAGTAGTAAGAGGAATTGCAAAAGGCGTACAGAAACTACCGGCTGTTGCAAGAAAAGTCTACGGCGGAGTCAAGAAAGTTGCAATGGAGTCAGCCCATGCGGCAGGCCGAGCAATGGCCGCGCCGGCAGAAATCAGAGAAGAATACCAAAGAGCGCTTGAAGAAAGACCCGAAGTAACTCCTGCAGTAAGACCAATGACCGAAGACCAGGCAATTGCAGAAGCCTATCGTTTGCAGAGAATTGGAGCCAGAGGAGCAGAACCTTCTATGGCAATTTACAGACCGGCGATCCCAGCAGTTCAAACATACGCTCAGCGCGTAGCTTCTCAAGAAGCCGTTGAGACCAGGCTTGAAAAGGAACTCAGAGGACTTCATAGACAGGTTGCAAGAGAGCATGCGAGAGAAGAACTCGAAAGAATAGCAGAAAGACAGGCAAAGAGAAAGAGACACGTCAAAAGCGGGCCGTATAGTTCCGTGAACCCGCTGCATTAGGAAGTGAGATAATGCATAGAAAACCAAAAGGTTGGCTTTCGAGACACGATGATGGCCGGCACTTTTTAGCCTACTCAGGCAAACGCATGCAGCCGAAGAAATGGCGGGACCATCTCAAATTCAAAAAGAACGTGCCCAAAGAAGTCAAAAGCGAAGAAATAGACCCGGCCGTTGCGAAAGAACTCCAGGCTCCTCATGCAGATCCAGAAATAGTAGCGGGGACTTCTATGGACATAACTCAGGCCAAAGGAGAACCGTTCGTCAGTTTCGGCAAACTGAAGATCAGCACCAAAAGCATAGACCTCATGAAGTCAAGTGCGAAAATTAGAAATCAGCCTTTCAAAATAGTTCTGATGAGCCAGAAAGAGTTTCTCTCAAGAACTCCCTCTACTCTTTCTGCAGACTTTCCTGCTTCTGTCCAGAAACGCAGACATTTCGACCGGCAGTCTTTGGCTCATGCAAAACATGCAATTCAAAGAGGAGAAGTAATTGATATTGCGCTGCTCGACTATTCAAGACCAAAAGCAGGCTGGGCAACTCATGACGCCCGGCACCGCGCCCGTGCAATGCTTGAACTGGGAATTCCAAGGATGGCTGTCGCAATCATAGGTGAGAAAGAAATTCGCGTTTGATACCAGACAGAGAAATCAAATATGCAAGAATACTGCCCCCGCTGTCGTTCGCGTAAAATTCAGAAAGCCGGTTTTAGGCACACAGCAGATGGACTCCGGAAAAGACTCAAATGCCTGCGGTGCCGCAAAACATTCTATCCAAAGAGAATTCGTGGACTCATTTCAGAAGAAAAGCGCGCCAGAAAATTCAGAACTCTTGGCCAATACATCTGGCTAGCTCTTTGAGCGCAGCGAAATTCAGAAGCGCAGCGAATGAATTGACAATGTACCTTTTGAGGCATGTACAAAGGTATTTTTTTCCATGCACATGCCCCATTTGCGGATCTCATGGATATTTGATCCTCATTGTTTTCTTTTACAGGCGAGGAAAAGGAAATGCCTATTACTATTGCATACATAAAAAACACAGACGGTTTCTTAAAGCATGTTACCTTGGCGCTCTTCCAAAAGATAAACTTCCGGCACCTGTTTTTCTGAGAAGCTGGTGAATAATTTTGGACAGGACCATGACTATCCAAATGTTTGCCATGAGCAAAGAACAGGCCTGTCTCAAATTAAGATATTTCCTCTCAAAATACGGTTATAAATTTGGGCATTACGTAAAAACATTTCAAGACCCTGATAACCCTTTCATATACAATTTGCACGTTTTTCCTTGTTTCGCTTTATCAGGGCACCGCGCTAACGGCCATTCAAGGCGGAGACTGGACAAAATCGTAAAAAGAAGCGGGCATGAAAGACTCGGACTCTTCTATAAAAATCCCTAACTTTTTCCCCTCATTTCGCATTCCACTTCATTTTTCCGCGCCGCGCCTCACTTGGCTATCTGATGACGAAAGCTATTGGCGAAGTCTCAAGACTGGCCCAAGACTCAGAATCTGTCTCAATCAATCCTCCAGCCCATCTTGGCGGCGTTATACCTCTCACACTGTATAATCCTGAAGATAGTCTGAACCCCATGGTTTTGCCAGAGTAGTCAGGTATTGTCTGATCCCAGATGTATGTCTGGGTTAGGTTTTCTCCGGGCACAATAGTATATTCATAAACCACGGGGAATACAACATGGTCTTTGCTGAAGTTGTAGACTGCCGTGCCGTTTTCTGCTACTATGTCAAAATCGAAAAGAATCGGCGGCTTCCGTTCCTGGTACATCAACGAGTCGAACACAACTATCGTAAGGTTCTTCTTGCCTATGTTTTCCATCAGGAATTTTATAGTGATGTTCTCGCCCTGCTGGAACTCTGTCTTATTCAATTCCATCGAAACCCGAAGTGCCTGCAATATCAAGGAAGATATTCGTGTGCCTCCGACCGAAGGTAACGACAAAAAGTATCCATAAGCGCCTGCAGCCGCTGCCACCACAACAAGGGCAATCAGCAAAGCAGCTATTCTACGACGGGAAACAGATAAACTCCTAAAAGAAACCACTTTGATCCTCTAAACTATGCCTGTTGCACCCAAAATATAAGCTTTTGTTTCACCTGCAATCTTTGTGCGTGCGCTCCCACTGTTACATAATAATAGTTAGTCCCCATATTCCCTTTTCTTCCTTTTCCCGCCCACGCGAACAGTGTAATTAGTTTTACCAAAATTATCCCGACTAATTCCCTTTTGTTTTTCTCTCTTGTGCGTGCGCGTGCGCTTGCGTGCGCGCTTATTCTTTTTAACCTGATATTTTCCGTTTTTTATCTCCATATTCCCCGGTTCTATGTTTTTTTTCGTCGTCGAAATTTTAGAAATATGCTCCTCCGCGGGTTGGTAAACAATGTAGTATGAAGAAAGTTTACAAGCTACATAGTTTACCGACAGGTAGGAGTTAGGAGTAGGAGTGGTTGGTTGGTTGGTTGGTTGGGGTAAAGTTTTATCCCAAACCCAAACCCAAACCCCCAAACTATATATGTAACATAGTTATAACTCGAAATTGGAGAGAAATAGATATGTTGATAATTTGGTATGCGGACTTCGATGGATCAGATGAGGAGCTTGAGAAAGTGAATAAAATCTTCAAGGAGATCACGGACAAGATAGGGGGAAGTGTCCAAGGACCATACTACCCTCAGACTGAGACACTACTGTATATCTTCGATATCAAGAACTATGATTGGCTAAATCAGAGTGGGAGAGTCTTCCTAAACAGGGTGCAAGAAGAAGGGATCAATATAACACCAGTGAGATACGAGGTGGCTGTCACACCAGAAGAGTTTTGGGGAAAGTAGTCATTATATAGGCGAAATAGCGCGCGCGCTGATTAGGCTGAAATTAAGATCTTTTCAAAATATAACTAACCAAGCATAGATTTGGATACGTCAACTAAGAATTCTGCTTTTATGCCAGCGCTTTCGCAAAATATCCTTTTCTCTAATTTGCAGAGCGCGCGCGAGATGTTTTTATATCCTTGGGGCGAGACTACCATATTGGGGTAATGAAAGATGATTTTCATTAAGCTTTGTAAAGTGAGGAAAAAGCTTACAAAGGAGAGTATTGCTGAAGCCACAAAGGTAATACGAAGAGCGACTAAAGAAGGTGTCAAGTATCTGAATATCTATTATACACTGGGGAGATACGATGTTGTCGCAATATTCGAAGCACCCGATGAGAAGATAGCAATGAAAACGGCCATGATGGTTGGAGACATAGAATCAACTGAAACTCTTGTCGCAGTTCCCAGAGAAGAAGCGATGAAACTAGTTGAATAACCTGTAATTAAGATTCGGCGCGCGCTAATCGAAATTAATCTCTTTTTTTGTGTGACAGACAGAGAGAGAGACACAGAGAGACAGACACCCTCTCCCCAGCCGAGAGAGTGAGTGAGTAAGCTTGGGGTTTGGGTTTGGGGGGTAAAGTTTTATCCAACCAACCAATCCGGACCTCTAACTGGCATATTCCAGACAGATAGAAGCACGGAAGAGTTATAGCCTGGACTAGAAGAGAACTCATTCCTAGAAGGAATAACCAGTTGTTCTCAAAATTGGCTAGTGAGTGGTCGACGGTATGATGAATGATGAGAAGCTTGCACATCAAATCGTAACGTCCTGCTTGAACATAAGAGAAGGCGAAAGTGTATGGATTAGTAGCTGGGACCATACGATTGACATAGCGTCTGAAATAGCTATGCTATGCAGGCAAAAAGGAGCCAGACCTTTGATTACTCTTACCACAGAGAACTATTGGACGCGTTCATTGCAGGAAGTTCCAAGAGAATTGCTGGAGACTCTTTCGCCATTTGAAACTGCCATATTAAGACAGACTGACGCATTCGTTTTCTTGTTAGGTCCAAAAACTCCAGTAGATTGGAGCAAGATACCTTCGGAGAAACAGGAACTTGCCAACATCTGGTTTCTCGAGTCAAACAGATACATGGATGCGTGGCGAAAACTGGCTCAGAAACGGTCTGTAAGAATGCTAGGCGTTGAATACTGTTTGGTTACAAAAGAGCGAGCACAGGCTCTTGGTTTGAACCATGAGAAATGGAGCAAGGTTATGCTTGCAGGCTGTCTAGTTAACCAGCAGGAGATAGCCGATAGAGCTTCCAAACTGGCTGAAATAGTCAGGCGTGGTCAAGAGGTAGACATTGCGACACCCTCTGGTACGAAGCTCAAGTTTAGGCTGGTCGGACGAGAACCGACGCTTGGTGACAGTGTGGTCAGAAAAGAAGATGGGACAAAAGGAATCGTCAAGTTTTTGCCTTCAGGATTTGTGGAAGTTGCAGCAGATGAAGACAGTGCAGAAGGGATTGTAGTATATGATGCTCCCATTTTAGTTCGCGGAGGTAATAGAGTCAAGAATCTGACATTAAACTTCAAACATGGAAAAATCGTGAAATATGACGCACAATCAGGAATTGGGGCGTTTGAGAGCTATCTCAAATCTGAGGACGCGGACTCTGGCAAGTTTGCTTTTGTTGGCTTTGGGCTTAATGCAGGGTTGAGACACGGCTTCACTCAAGACGACAAAGCTCTGGGTGGTATCACAATTGGAATTGGGGGAAATGAAGACAAAGGAGGAAAAAACCGAACCGCTAGTAATAATCACTGGTGGGGTTCGATGACTAAGGCGACAGTGAGCGTTGACAGCAAGACAATAGTCGCCGATGGTTTAATGTGCTAAACCTTGGTTGGTTGGGGTAAAGTTTTATCTGAACTTCCATTAACGTTCACAGCAGGGTTCAATTATGGTGAAAAAAGACTTGAAAACGAAACGTAATGTTCTCGGTGTCCGCTTCTGGTACACTGGCATCCGCGTGAAAGACCTTGAGAAATCGATCAGGTTCTACAAGGAAGCTCTTGGATTCAACGTTATCTTGAAGGGCAGAATGAAAACTCACGAAGGAACATACGTTCAAATGAGAACGCCTACGGGCAAACAGATCCTCGAATTGAACTACTATCCAAAAACCAGCAAGTTCTACGAGGACTACGTGAACGGCGCCGAACTCGACCACTTAGGGCTCTACGTGAGCGATGTGAGAGGGCAGTATGAAAGGTTGATCAGACTCGGGTGCAAACCCGCGGTGCAGCCTTTCAATCAGGGTTCCTGGGTTCTCGCCTTCGTCAAGGATCCTAACGGCATCTGGCTAGAGCTGATTGGTAGAGAAAGCAAGAAGAAGAAATAGCGCGCGCTGAGAAGAACCCCGCGTGGCGATTCGGAACAGCACTGATCACATGATTAAGGCCCATCCAAAGAACACGAGCACACGAACGTCGAGTTTTGCGGCATAGTGATTCCAAACGAAAATGGAAAGAAATTCCCAAAGTACAGGTTTCAGCCAACATTGGAAAACGCGTTTCACCATGGGAGAATTGAAGAGCTGGTTGAATAAGCGAGTCTGTGTTCGCGGTTTCTTTGAAACTCACTATGAAAATGCGAAAAGCAGCACTGACCCTGCCTGGCGAGAAGAGGACTCTCGGAAGGCGCGCGCGAACACGCGCACCCAAAGAAAACTTCAAAGAAAGCCTCATTATGCACTCAAAAGGGCAAAACACGCGCGCCACGCCGAAGCCAACCACTCTCTGGAACAGCCGAAACCATTGAAAGACAAAGCCGAGACTAAACCACGAATGCAAACTTGGCATGCAATCTAAGGAGGACGAAGGCAGGCTAATCGTAGCTGCAAACTAATCAGCATGCCCCAGAGGTTTGTGCGCAGGATTATGGAGTTAGGGCTATTTTGATTTCGGTCTTCGACGTAGCAAGTATCTCAAAAGCCTGCACGATCTCCTCAAGCATCATTCTCCTCGTGACAAGAGGTCTCACATCGATCGTTCCTGACGCTATCAAGTCCAGAGCCTTTCTGAAATGCAAAGGAGTCGCATGAAAAGCACCTAGAACAGTAACTTCTCCGTAATGAAGCATTTCGGTGCCAACTCTGATCTCAGTTCCAGGAGGACACCCACCGAACTCTAGCACAGTGCCGCCTTTTCTCACCAGCCTCAGAGCCTGCTCCCAAGTTGCCGGCAACCCTATCGCCTCTATCACAACATCCGCACCGTAGCCTCCTGTCAGTTGCCGAACCCTTTCAACAGCATCTCCGGTCTTGCCGTTGATCGTCACATCTGCACCGAGTTTCTCCGCAAACTTCAGCCTCTCATCCACAAGGTCTATCATCATGACTTTGGCTGCCCCCATTCTTCTCACAGTCAAAAGATGCAGCAGCCCTATCGGGCCAGCACCTATGATCGCAACCGTATCCCCCAGCTTCAACCTTGCCTCGTCAACACCGTGAAGTACGCACGCAAGGGGCTCGGTGATAGCAGCTTCTTCATAGGCCACTTGAGGCGGGATTTCCTGCATATTAACGAACACCATACGGGCTGGAACCTTGATATATTCTGCATAAGCTCCCCAAAGCCAAATCATGTTCTCGCAAAGATTGTACTTGCCCTTCTGACACATTGCACAATGCAGGCACGGTGCACTGTTACCTGCACGAACACGCATTCCCTTCTTCGGCCAATCGAGACCCTCGCCGACTTCGACAACGTCCCCTGCCCACTCATGCCCAAAAATCGTTGGAAGACTAATAACTCTCTCGACGTAGCCTCTCTGGAAAATCTTCAAGTCTGTCCCGCACGTCGTGGCTGCCTTAACCTTCACCAGAACCTCGCCACGTTCAAGCTTCGGCATTGCAACGTCCTCAACCTTCAAATCTTTTACGCCATAAAGCAGTGCTGCCCTCATCCTACATCACTTGCCCAAAAGGATAACCTTCAAGCTCTCCTTACTCTCTGAAGCCGTTCTAAACGCTTCTGCTGCGTCAACAAGTCTGAAACGATGAGTTATCAGATCCTTCACGCTTAATTTCCCAGACTTCATGAGCTCCAACGCTTCCCTCGTTTCCAAGTGCGAAGTCGAATAGGACGGCACTATCTTAAGCTCCGAGAAGAATAGTTCTTTCGGACTAACTTGCAAGTATCTGCCAGGCACAGTTGGAGCAAAAACACAAAGCTTACCGCCCCTACGACAAACGCTCATAGCTGTCGCATAAGCCTGCAAACTTGGCGCAGTAACAACAGCCACGTCAACACCTCTTCCATCAGTTTCAACCTTAATAATATTGATCAAGTCTTCATTCTCAGGGTTAACCGCCACATCTGCCCCAAGTTTCCTCGCTACGCCTAATCGATACTCAAGTAGGTCACTGACAATGGTTTTTGAAGCCCCAAAAAGCTTCGACAAGGCCAAGTGAATCAGACCAGTAGCTCCGGCACCGATCACAGCCACCGAATCGCCTGCCTGCACATCACACTTTTTCATCGCGCGCAAGCAGCAGCCAACAGGCTCAATAAGCGTAGCTTCATCAAAGGCCATAGCATCTGGAAGCTTCAAAGTGTCCAGCTGAAGATTCGGCGCAGAAACCCTAAAGTATTCTGAAAAGCCTCCAGGCCTAATGTTTGTTTCATGAAATTGCCTGCACAAAGTATAGTCTCCTCGCAAGCAGTAGTGGCACTTTAAACAAGCGACGTGATGGTGAACAAAAACTCTATCGCCAACATCAAAACCTCTGACTTTGCTCCCTTTCTTAACGATGATTCCTGCAGGTTCATGCCCAAGAACAAGCGGAACCCTGCTTTTATGGTACCAATCCATCAAGTCTGAACCGCACAATCCGCAGGCTTTCATCTCTACTAAGGCTTCGTCTTCACCTATTCTTGGTGTTGGAGCCTCCTCTATCCGTATATCTTGTGACCCGTAATACATTGCTACCTTCATTACAACTCAATCGTTCTTCCGCCATCATACACATAAGACTTTCCGAAATAGGAAAAAACAACAAGCCAGATCCGCTAAGCCACAAAATCAAGCTTCAGACTTTTCAAGCTTACTGCGGATTCTTCGCAGAAACTCGGCCGCTGGAGCCCCGTCCACAATTCTATGGTCGTATGTCAAGCTCAACATCATCATAGGCCTGATCTCGATTTTCCCACCAATCACGACTGGCTTTTCCTTTATAGCTCCGACTGCTAGAATGGCAGCTTCAGGCGGGTTTATGATCGGAATGAACAAATCGACATCGTACATGCCCAAGTTTGTGACGGTAAATGTGCCACTCGAAACGTCCTCTTTGCTCAACTTTCCTTGTTTGGCCTTCGAGGTTAACTCCTCGACTGCCTTCTCCACTTCTTGAAGGAGCCTCTTTTGGGCGTTACGTATGACTGGAACAACAAGGCCATTTTCCGTTGCTATCGCCAAGCCCACGTTAATGTCCTCAAAAACCCTCATCTGATTTCCTTCAAACGAAGAGTTCATCATCGGACGCTCGACAAGTGTTCCTGCTACTGCCTTCACCAGAATGGCAGAATAGGTCACTTTGAGTTGCTCATGCATAGTCATGGCTTTTGAAGCATCGACCTCCATCATTATAGTGCTGTGCGGAGCCGTTCTGAAACTTTCAGAGAGGCGCTCAGCAGAAGTTTTCCTGAACCCGGTCAATGGAATAATCTCTTTCACTCTTGGCACCAATCCACGATTTTCCCCAACAAGTCGTTCCACATCTGCTTCAACAATCCTTCCTTCTGGTCCGCTACCCTTCACAAGTGACAAATCGATCCCTAGTTCTTTTGCAAGGCGTTTAGCGGCCGGCGAAGCCAGGATGCCCGTTCTCGATTCTTCAATTGCTTCGATCCTCTTCACGCCTGTCTCTGCTTCTGAAAACAGCTCATCTGGGCCTGTTATTACGGCTAGAACCTGGTCCACTAAAGCTTCGCCCCCTGCCTCTACCAAGATCTTTCGCAGTACACCCGAGGCTGGTGCTTCAAGATCGTAAGTGGCCTTCTCTGAAATGACTTCCGCTATTGGTTCATCTTTCTGCACATTTTCGCCTTCTTTCTTATACCATTTGCCAACGGTGCCCTCTTTCATTGTCAAACTGAGTCTTGGCATGACAACCTTTGTCACCATTTCAAAGCACTTCCATGACTGCTCTGACTATGCTTTTTTCGTTCGGAATCACATATTGCTCCAAGGTGGGACTGAACGGGATGGGAGTGTCTGGCTCGGCTAGGCGTTTTATCGGGGCATCCAAGTAATCTAAGGCTTCTTCAGCAACCGAAGCGGCAATCTCAGCGCTTACTCCTGCGGTCTTGCAGTCTTCGCTGACGATGACTATTCTCCCCGTCTTCTTGACTGACCTAATTATTGCTTGCTTGTCTAGAGGCGTCAGAGTCCTTGGGTCAACGACTTCAACGTTTACTCCCTGCTTTTCAAGGACCTCGGCAGCCCTAAGAGCTAAGTGAACCATGTACAAGGTAGCCACTATCGTAACGTCTGAACCCTCTTTCTTAATGTCTGCCGTACCAAAGGGAACAGTATATTCTTCCTCAGGGACCTCACCTTCCATAGGATACAGCAGTTTATGTTCGCAGAAAAGGATTGGATTGTCACCGCGAATGGCAGCTTTCAAGAGGCCTTTTGCATCATAGGGTGTTGAAGGCACTGCAACGTATAGGCCTGGAACGTGCATGAACCATGCCTCTAGGCTTTGTGAATGGTGAGCAGCAATGTTTACCCCTGCTCCGAAAGGCGTTCTAATTACCAGGGGGCATGTTGCTTGCCCCCCAAACATGTAACGTATCTTCGCCGCTTGATTGGCAATCTGATCCATCGCCAAGGAGGTCAAATCTCCGAACATTATCTCCACAACAGGTCGCATCCCCGTAATCGCTGCACCGACACCGGCTCCGACAATCGCCGATTCGGATATAGGAGTATCCCTCACTCTTTCCTCGCCGAACTCTTCAGCCAAACCCTCAGTAACCTTGAAAGCTCCTCCCCAACATCTGCCGATGTCCTCCCCAAGCAAAAAGACTGAAGGGTCCCTGGCCATTTCCTCCCTCAACGCTTCGCGCAACGCGTCACGATATGTCACCTTTCTCACGTTCAAACCCTACCTTTAGGCATAGACATCCTCCAAAGCTTCTTCCGGCGCGGGATAGGGGCTTTCCAAGGCAAATTTTACTGCATCGTCAACTCTGGCTGCTGCTTCCTTCTCAATAGACTCAAGCTCCATCTCAGCGAGTAAGTGTTCGCGAGTAAGATGTTCCCTGAAGCTCTCGACAGGATCCTTTCGAAGCCATTCTTGAACCTCCTCCTTAGGCCTATATTTCGCTGGATCAACGCGGGAATGTCCCTTATGTCTATAGGTTTTGCATTCAATGAGCGTCGGCCCTTCTCCTCTTCTCGCTCTTTCAACAGCTTCACGTGTCGCCTCGTAAACGGCCAAAACATTGTTGCCATCAACTGTTCTACCATGGATCCCATACGCCGCAGCCCGATCGGCAATGCTTTCGACGTTCATCGCTTTGGACTGTCGAGTTCCCATAGCATAGAGGTTGTTCTCGCAAACGAAGATCACGGGCAGCTTCCACGTGGATGCCATGTTAAGGCTTTCATGAAATGTCCCTTGGTTTGAGGCGCCTTCACCGAAAAAGCAGGCTACGACCTGGTCAGTCTTTCTGAGTCTGGCTGACAAGCCTGCGCCGACGGCAATCGGCAAGCCAGCACCCACAACAGCAGTCGCACCCAACATACCTACGTTGAAATCCGCTATGTGCATTGAACCGCCCTTGCCCTTGCAATAGCCAGTCTTCTTCCCCAAGATTTCGGCCATAGTCCTTTTCAGGTCTGCCCCTTTCGCTATGCAATGACCATGTCCCCTATGCGTACTCGTAATGTAGTCGCCCTCTCCAAGTGTACTGCAGACGCCCACGGCAACAGCTTCCTCGCCAACATAGAGGTGAATTGTGCCTGGAACGAGGTTTTGACCATAGAGTTCGAAGACCTTTTCTTCGAACAAGCGAATTTCAACCATTTTTCGGTACAGTTCAGCGAGCTTTTCTTTCGTTAAGTTTTGGGCCAACGTTTTCACAACCCTTCACACTGGTTCACGTCTTATAGACCGTGACACTTTTATATTGTTTTATGACCGTTTTCAGGTTGTTTCTATAATTAAGGTCCGAAAACACTATTTTACCACAAATCATGCATCATCAACACTTTAGCAAAAACAATATAGAGCCATTGCCAATAGAATACTAAACAAATACAATCTATTGCGCGAAAGCAGCAACTGAGATTTTGAGGGAAGCAAATGCAGAAGTCATACTCAAAAATGCTGGGCATAGTCGGAAAACCCAACACTGGAAAATCGACCTTTTTTTGCGCGTCGACGTTGGCGCCGGCTGAAATTGCAAACTATCCGTTCACGACAATCAAGCCGAATAGAGGCGTAGGATATGTAAGAACACCCTGCGTCCATGAGGATTTTAACGTCAAAGATAATCCATCAAATTCGCTTTGCCTAGATGGAGTACGCCTCATTCCAGTGGAATTCATCGACTGCGCTGGACTTGTGCCAGGAGCTTGGGAAGGTAGGGGATTGGGGAATCAGTTCTTGGACGAGATTCGCAAGGCAGACGTTCTAATCCACATAGTAGATGCATCTGGAGGAACTGACAGCGAGGGAAGATTATGCAAACCAGGCGGGCATGACCCACTGGAAGATGTCAAGTTCCTAGAGCATGAGATAACAATGTGGATGGCAAACATACTCAAGAAAGACTGGCCGAAAATCGCTAGAACCGTTGAAGCAGAATCAAAAGACCTTTTCTCGATGCTTGAGGAGCGACTAAGCGGTCTTTCCATAAAGAGAAGTCACATTCTTGAAGCGGCGAGAAGAACAGGGTTGAACACCGACAAACCTACGAGTTGGAGCGAAGATGACTTCCTAAGATTCGTGGACACGCTAAGACACATAGCCAAACCAATGATAATTGCAGCGAACAAGATGGATGTGCCATGTGCTGAAGAAAACTTTGAGAAACTAAAGAAATCAGATTACACTGTCATTCCATGCTGTGCAGAGGCAGAACTCGTCTTGAGAAGAGCTGCTGAAAAGCAATTGATAGATTACAGACCGGGGGACTGCAACTTCAAAGTCCTCAAACCAGAAAAATTAAGTGAGAGTCAGCTTAACGCATTAGAAACTGTGAGGGAGAAGATCCTGCTGCACTTTGGGTCCACTGGAGTTCAGGAAGCCGTCAACACGGCTTTCTATAAGCTCTTAAACATGATAACGGTTTATCCTGTTGAAGACTTAGAGCACCTAGCAGACCATAGCGGAAGAGTCCTCCCTGACGCGTATCTTGTACCATACGGAACAACAGCACGCCAACTTGCCTACATAATTCACACAGAACTTGGTGAGGCTTTCATCTATGCAGTTGAAGCTAGGGAAAGAAAGAGGCTTGGAGAAGATTACGTACTCAAGGATAGAGACGTGCTTTCCATAGCAAGTGCTAAGAAAAGAGCTTAGCCTCACCCACCGAAGCGTCTTTCGCGTTTTTGAAAGGTTCTTACAGCTCGCAACAGGTCTATAAGGCGGAAGTCAGGCCAATAAACATCCAAGAAGCAGAGTTCACTGTAGGCAGACTGCCACAATAGGAAGCCGCTCAACCTTTCCTCCCCCGAGGTCCTGATAATAAGATCGGGATCCTGTTTGGGAAGATGCGAAGTGTACAAGTGTTGCTCGAAAATCATTTCATCAACCTTTTCAGGGTCCAGTTTTCCATCGCGCACTTCCTCGGCGATTTTCCGTGCTGCATCAACGATTTCTGCCCTTCCACCGTAGGCAAAGGCGAAGTTCAGAAAGTGTTCGTCATAGTTCCGTGTTGTCCTCTCAACATTGTTGATCACTTGCTGCAAATCCTCAGGCAACAGGTTAACCCTTCCTATAACTTTCACTCGTATCCGGTTTTTGTGTATGCGCTCATCCGTTACTATCTTCTGTAGGTTTTCGCAGGCAATGCGCATTATTTCTACAACTTCATCTTTTGAACGATTGAAGTTCTCAGTGGAAAAAGCATACAACGTTATAGATTTCACATTGAGCTTCAAACACCAATCAATCAATTTCTCAACTCTCTCGGCGCCTTTCTCATGTCCTGACCAAATGCTGAGAGCTTTGTCCATTGCCCATCTTCTATTTCCATCCAGAATTATCGCAATATGCTCTGGCCTAACTCCGCCATTGACCTGCCGCCACAACCATTTTTCATAAAGTTTGTATGCGCCGACTGTCGAAAGAATGGTCTTGAACATCAACTAAACCTCGCGTCCTGCAGTGAGCTAGCGCAGGTGCAATTGTCTCGTTTAGCTGGTAAAGCTTCAACGCTTTCAATTAAGACTTCCTCTATCTTCGGAAGGATCTGCTTGGAAATCTTGGTAACTCCAATCGCACTCAGTCGCTGTTGCATGCCCGCAGCCATGTTTGAAACATAGCATATGCTCGCATAGCACATTTCGAGTTCCCTTGCAAGCGCAACTTCCGGAAATCCTGTCATGCCCACAATGTCGCATCCCAGATGCCTGAAGATTCCGATCTCAGCCGGCGTCTCAAAGCGAGGTCCTTCAGTACATATCAGAACTGCCTTCTCCCAGACATGCAAGCTACGCCTTTTGGCGTTTTCGATCAGGATTTTTCTTATTTCTTGGCAGTAGGCTTTCGAAACGTCAATGTGCGTGACCGGGGGTTTGTCGTAAAAGGTTGTGCGGCGAAACTTCGTGAAGTCAACAAAATCGTTGGGAACAACTACGTCGCCAGGTTTGAAGTCGTGGTTTATGGCACCGACAGCGTTCGTGGCCAGTATTCTCTTCACCCCCGCTTTGTGCAAGGCGTAGATGTTTGCTCTGTAGTTCACTTTATGCGGGGGAACAGAATGATCTGGGCCGTGTCGAAGAAGAAAGATGATCTTTTTGTCCTTCACCTTTCCGACGAAGAGGGATGGTACTGTCCCATAAGGCGTTTTTATGCGTATCTGCCTTGAATTCTTGAACAAGTCTTCGAAGCCTGTGCCTCCAATGATTGCGACTTCAGCCTTCTCCAAACTCTCCAACCTGCTCTTCTGTCTCACGGAAGAATTCTCTCGAAGACCGGTGAACAACAAATATGACCAGAACTGAAGCTATGCCTATCAAGATTCCTACGATAACTGTGAAGATGAGTTTTTCGTAACCGCTATCTGGTTGTATCAACAGGTTAGAGGTTGCCTCCAGGATTTGTCTTGACCATCCTACAATGACTATGAGCGCTGCATTGCGCAACAGCCTCGTGTCGTGTTCCAGATACCAGCGTATCGCCCTTCCTAGCAAAGCCACGCAGACGCCCACAACCATTAGAGTCATTGAATCTTGGATGAAATAGCCCGTGATCTGCGGAAAGATGCTCAACCAACCGGCAAAGTCATGCGGCGCCATTGTTCCTCCTACGGACGTTGCCGCGTGTGCCCATCCCAGATAGACGCCCAATATTAGGCATAAGGCGCCAGCCACTAAGGAAAAGCTAGAGATTTGCACTCGAAGAGGCGGAGGAGAGTATTCCTTGGTCCATCTGTAGAAGTTCCTAACCGCTCGGTCTACCCCAAAGCCCTTCACCAACATCACGCCGCAAAGGACGAAGACAAACACTACCCAAAATATGGAAAGCAAGTTGAAAATCCAGAGGACACCTGCAATCAGGACAAGTATTCCAGGCACGCCTAGTACGAAACGGGAGTAGCGGGGGTTGTCAACGATCATTCTCAGGTATCTTGAGAATATTGCAGCAGTTTCTTCGATTGATTCGCTGTGCTTGACGACTATTCTGCTCACCGAAGAGACAGGGATCCTGGACTGTACCAGTGGCAGAACGGCCTCATCTGAGTATCCGTCTACGACTAGGATGACCTCTGTTGCAGGAAAGAAGTTGAGAAGTTCGCTTAGCTCAGCGACTACCTTTCTGTCTGCGCCGACTCCTCCCAGCTCGGATCCTGATATCGTTGCGATTTCGAAAATCTCTTCAGGCTTTCCTTCTTGTTTGAGGCGATCGTAGATTCTGACCGCTTCAAACATTGCATTCGCATCTGGCTCTTCTGGGTCGCTAAGAGCTAGCGACACCGCCGCATCGAGGTTCTCTTTTCTTCCAATAACGGGCGTTTTGATGTGAGCCTTTGTTCCTATATCGCCATCTCTGTCCACGCATAATACAACGATCTGCTTTTGCTGGTTCTGTTCTTGTTCTTCTTTAGCCATGTGGCTTTCTATTTCCGTAAGATCAGAATATGCATCACTTTAACTTTATGCTTGGTGGTTCTGTTACCTCTTCGTCGGATTTGTGAGGCTGTTTACTTTCGTGCGCGCGCGTTCATGGCTTTGGTTTTTGGGTTCTTGGCGGCTTCGGCGTGCGCGTGTGTTTTGCCCGTTTGAGTGCATAGTGAGGCTTTCTTTGAAATGTTCTTTGGGTCCGCGCGTTGAACCCTTGTTTCAATTTTTGAATGTTGAAATCTGGTTTTCCATGTTGGCTGAAGGTAGTAGATCAAAAATTTCTTTGCCGTTTTGCTTGGAATCACTATGCGTGAAGGGTTGTTTTTCGCTGTTTTTTTGGATTTCAGCTTGAAGCAGGGTGCGTTGCAAAGAACGATGATTTTCCATATTGGTTTTGTGTTGTTGTGATCTTTGTGTCTTGATGGTTTGTGTCCATAGCGTTTTGTGCGCCGTATCGTACTCTGGCTTGGGAGTGCCTTGTCAGTGTTTGACTTGTGTTTGAAGCTTTGAATGTTGAATTTTGGTTTTTCATGTTGGCTGAAAGTCGTACTTTGGGAATTTCTTTCCATTTTTTTGGAATCACTATGCGGCGCGCGGTTCTGATACGGCACTAACGTGCAATGTGCGGAAAAGAGAAGACGCGCGCAGAACGCCATTTGTGTGGTTTAGCATAAGACCTTTCTGTAAACCAGAACCAATTATCAACCGAAAGGTAACAACTATGCGAAACGGCTCAATCAACCGAAGAGGTAACAGAACCTGCTTGGTCAGTCTTGTTATTTCGTTTGCGAAGAGCCTCATCGCTCTCTTTCTTTCGGTTTGACTCCTCAGAGGACGTATTGGTGTGACTTTGAAGATTAATACGTTGTTTTGCGATTTTCACATTTTGGAAGGGCTGAGTGGTTTCTAGATATGTTTGACATGTGTTTTTCAATGTTGAACTGGCTGTGCAGGTTTTGTAGGCCAAAGCGCGATTTCGCATGTTAGCTGAGGTCGTAGATTAGTTACACTTTTGCTTTTGCAATAGTGCGACTATGTGGCAATACGCTGATCTCGTGAGAGCAGTTCAAGGATTGAAGCACTGATCACCATAGGTTGGCTTACGCATAACTATTTGAATGGCATAAGCATAATTGCATGTTTGTGACCCTATGGGCTGATCAATATGATCAATCAAAAGCAGTTGGAAGAACTGTTCCTCAAGCGCCGGCTCAGGGATTTTAAGTGGATCAACCCAGAGAACGTTGTGGTGGTTTCTGAATGGGTGAGAATGAAATGCGTGTTTGGCTGCATGGAATATGGAAAAAACGCTTCTTGTCCCCCGAATACGCCTGCGGTTGATGAATGCAGAAGCTTCTTTCACGAATACAGTGAAGGTGTCGTCTTTCATTTCGAAAAGAAACTCGAAAAGCCTGAGGAACGCCATGAGTGGGCGAGGGGGATCAATGAAAGGCTTCTGAGCCTAGAGCGTGAGGTGTTCTTGGCGGGTAATCCAAAAGCGTTCTTGCTCTTCATGGATTCCTGTGGCGTTTGCAAGAACTGCGCGGAAGAAAGGATCAAATGCAAGAACAAAAGGGTCGCGCGTCCGACTCCAGAGGCAATGGCCGTTGACGTTTTCTCAACTGTGAGGCGACTCGGTTATCCTATCGAGGTTTTGCGCGACTATTCGAAGACCATGGACAGATACGCTTTCCTGCTAATAGAATAGTCGCCCTTAGTCAGAGCATCTGCATGTTAAAAGTGCCCCAACTTCATTCTTCTTGTCAATATACATTACAAGTATAGGCATCACGCACGCTTACGTTTATCGTGCCTCTTTCTAGAACCGCATTTTCAAAAGCATAGAACCAGACGAGTCAGAAACGGTCAAGAAAATATCTGATAGGATCTCTAGAAAGTTGGGGCAAAGTGAGAGCAAAACCATATGCTGATATTCTATGTGCATCTTTAATAATCCTGGAGCTATAGATAATAGCGAGTAGAGCAATGGCAGAAATTGCTGGTTACGTCCTCAGAATCGCAAGCGACCGATGGGTTGACCACGTTTTCACAATGGCACTCTATCATACGAGTCTTCGAAGAAGGTGGAAACCGGGCCAAACCGTGATCTTCATACACAAGACAGAAGTCGGAGACGCCGTTGTAGGCTATGGCGTGATTGACAGAGTCTGTGAACAGACTGAGCTCTCTGAAGAGGAGAAACTTGAAAGCGAGGCTTGGGGAAAAGCCATAGTCTTCAACTATGTTATAAGATTTGAAAAACCCTTGCCAGTCAGGGAAACCTTCATGAAAGAACAGAAGTACCGCGGAAGATATGCGCATGGATTGCAGCTCAGCAAGGAGCAGCTAGACTCCGTCCTAAACCAAGCCGAGCTCTCATCGCATCAACGTACCCAAAGCCTTAAAACATTTCACAGTTAATGAATAAAAAAGAAGTGAACTGCAATGGTCTACTGCGTAAAATGTGGCACCAACAACCCTGACGGCGCCCAAGTATGCAAGAACTGCGGAGCACAATTGTACGTAACTGGAGAAAACAGGCATTACAGACGAGTGGAAGACGAATGCTTCGGAATCCCACGAGGGGGTACGATCGTAGGCTTGGCCATAGGCATAATTATACTGCTAGCTGGGGCAATATGGTTCCTTCAGCAAACCGGAGTAGTTGCACAAAACGTCGCAGTGTGGCCTTTTGCGGTGATAATCTTCGGAATATTAATCATAGTCGGCGCTGCCTACGGAATGCGTAGAAGATATTAGCCCTCGTTTACTTCTCCGCTGATGTCGCACACGCGTGCACATTTTCTGCAGATTTTCCAGTGATCCCACTGAGAAAGCAAAATCCTGGTAAAAAGCCAGAAAACAATCAAGACAATGGAAAACAAATCAACAAATAGGCTTCCTGTCAATTCATCCATTCCTACAAGAATCAAAAAGCCCCCCAGAACGAAGAGCACGTTCATTATCAGCCGAGCGAAGCGCTCAAACTTCAACTGAAGAAACCCCAATGTCATTGCCAAGACTCCGATCCCAACTGCCAAAAACCCGAACTGAGGCCAATCAAACTCCGCAAAGAAATAGACAGCAGTTCCGAAAAGCGCGACAAGGTCTCCAAGAAAAAGACCCGTGCACGCAGCACAAAGAATGTGGCCATTTACACGAATTGTATGGGCCAAGAACATACCACAATCATGATGATGCCCTTCCATCCTGACAGTGAAGCTTGAAGCATGGGCAGGGAAATTCGTTTTACGCATACTCCTCCTGTGACCGTACGTTTCCGAACATTTTCTGGGAGATTCTGCGAGAATGATCCCCAGAGAACAGACCAAAGTGAAAATCGAGCCTACTACAGGTTTTCGCCACGCAGCTGTTATTGTTGACCCACGGCCGCTTACCGCAAGTGCTAGGACCATGAGGAACCCGAAGGCGGACACCGCTATTGAAAAAGGCAGGGCGAATCCTGATTGTTTACATCTCCTCATGCCTGCTCTCCTAGAAGAGTGCCTTTAGCTGGTCTATTATGCCTCTGCTGGCCATATACCAGAAGACTCTCCTTTTCAACTCGTTGCTCGAGAACAGCCCTCTGAATCGTCTGCCCCAAGAACCGTAGAAACTCCTGTAGCATTCATACAATTGCTCCTGCACTTCGTTAGTTGACAACGTTTCCGTTGGCATTATCGCATGCACCATGTCGTAGTGTGACCAGTTTGTATCCTCTATCCAATCGTTTCTTTTTGCTTCTTCGAAGATCTGGTTTCCAGGGAACGGTGTGAGAATGCCAAACATGGCGAAGTCAGGGTCCAATTCATTAGCAAATTCTCGTAGGCGAATTATCGATTTTTCTGTGTCCTTTCTGTTACCTATGATGAACATTGCGTGGGCGAAAATGTCGTTTTCCTTCAGTAGTTTCACGGCTGTCTTCGCGTCTTCTGGTGTAATGCCTTTCTTGAAGCTTTCAAGGGTTGATGGCTCAGAGTTCTCCACTCCAAGAAGAACCCAATTGAGCCCAGATTTCCTGAGCCTAGGCAAAGCTTCCTTGTTTCTGATGATGTCATCGCATCTTGCCTGTACGAACCACGTGACGTCGTCAGGCATCTTGCGTTTGATAATCTCCTCACTGACATCATGTATTCGAGTGCCTGCACCAAGATTGTCATCTGTAAGCCAGATGAACTTGCTTCCATAGTTCTGATAGCAGAATTCCATTTCGTCAGCAATACGTTTAGGCGATTTGGTTCTCCATTTTCCTTGCCAATGCTGCCACTGCGTGCAAAACGTGCACTCGTGCACGCATCCTCTTGCGCCTTCGATCAATGCGAAGGGAGCATCGCGTCCTGCCATGGCTGCGAAATGATATTTGCGGACAAGATCTTCAACGAGGTGATAGCCAGGATAAGGCAGTTCCTCCAAATCCTCAATCAAAGGCCTTGGGGGGTTGTGAACAATTTCCCCTTCTTTTCTGAAAGACATGCCTTCTGTTTTTTCAAGGGCGTGCTTGTTTTCCACATTCTTGAGGAGCTCTGCTAATGTTCGCTCCCCTTCTCCTCGCACCACGATGTCAATGTCAGTGTACTCTTGCAAGCTTTCTTGAGCGGTCGCAGTGAAATGCTGTCCTCCTGTGACGGTGATGATTTCCGAGTTCACTTTCTTGGCTGTCTCCAGAGTTCTCGCAACAACATAAGCGTTGCAAGTAGCCAATGAGCTTGAAGCTACGATGTCAGGATTCGCAGATTCAATGTGTTTCTCCATGTCTTTCCAATCCGCATGCTGGGCATTGCAGTCCAATACTTCAACTTCAATACCTTCAACTTTCTCTTCTAGAAAAGCAGCCAACTGAATGATGCCGTACGGCGGAGGCAAATATTCTCCCATAACAAACCACACATCCTTCGGCGGCTCAATAAAGAGAACCCTCACGTGTCTTCCTTCCAATCAATATCGGTTATGCCTCCTCTGCACTTTTAATGCTTTTCAGCGTATGGCAATTCTTTTAAGAAGGAAGTGCGAATACGCTGTTCAACGGTGCGATACATGGGCACAAGATTCGAGAGACGCTCAAGAGGAACAGATTGGCTCGGTCTTTTCTCAATCGGCTTCTTCATCATTCTTCTTGGCGCAATTTGGGTCATGACCCCCGCCGCACTTACCGATGAAGTCACATCGGTCTTCAAGAGCACAAGCTGGCATCTCAGACCTCTAATAGGAAACGCAAGTCTCCCAGAACCTACCCGCACCTTTCCGACAATCTACACCGCAGCCTCGCAGTTCTGTTTCATTTTCGGCTTCTTCCAAACCGTGATCCTAATTTTGAGATTCGCGTTACATGACCTTCTAGATAAGAAAGCCGACGCTGCATCTGGCATGGGATTTTGGCTTAGCGCAGGCTACTTCCTATACCTACTGGCGAGTCAGTCTATAAGTTGGTTCGCATTTCTTGCCGGAATAATAATCGCGATCGGCATTGCTATCATCGCATCAAGTATCGTCAGATTCTTCAGAAACACACCCTATTTCAGATAAGTTCATTCAAGCAGTTGCGAACGATACTAGACATAGCCGTTTGGTTTTCGGCTCATTTTCTGTGCCAATGAAAGCCTTTAAATGCCGATTTGGATTTATCGTTTTGCTATTGTGAGGGGATACGCTTGGTCAAGTACATTTTTGTTACGGGCGGGGTATTGAGTTCTGTTGGCAAGGGTATTTTGACTTCTTCTGTCGGCAAGATGCTTCAGACAAGGGGTTTGAGAGTTACAGTTGTGAAGATTGACCCATACGTGAACGTAGACGCGGGGACCATGAATCCGTACATGCATGGTGAAGTATATGTTACGGAGGATGGCGGTGAGACTGACTTGGATTTGGGTTGGTACGAGCGTTTTCTCGACTTGGATTTGAAGACTGAGAACAACCTTACGACTGGAATGGTGTACAAGGCGGTTATTGAGAAGGAACGAAAGGGAGACTTCCTAGGAAGGTGTGTGCAGATTGTACCTCACATAACGAACGAGATCAAGCATCGTATCCGCACTGTGGCGAAAGGCGTCGGAGTCGACGTTGTTCTGACTGAAGTAGGAGGCACAGTAGGTGACATTGAGGGCTTGCCTTTTCTAGAGGCCATCCGCCAAATGCGGTTAGAGGAGGGTTATGACAATACTCTCTACGTCCACGTAGCTTTGGTTCCAGTTCTTGACGTCACTAAAGAGATGAAGACAAAGCCTCTCCAACACAGCGTTAATGAGCTGAGACGTATCGGCATCCAACCTGACATCATCGTTGCTAGAAGTCCAAAAATGATAGATTCCGAATCGCGAACAAAGATCGCGTTGTTCGGCACGATCCCAGAAGACGCAGTGTTCTGTTCCTACACCGTCGAGTCAATCTACCAGGTTCCGCTCATCTTGGATGATCAGGGAATGGGCGATTTCATATGCAAGAGATTCGGGTTCACAGACTGCAAGAAAGACTTCAAAGAATGGAAAGAGTTCGTAGAAGCGACCCTCAACCCGGAGCATGAGGTGAACATTGCTTTGGTAGGCAAATATGCCGGGTTAACGGACAGCTACGTAAGCATGAATGAAGCACTGCGCCACGGTGGAGCTGCATGTAAAACTAGGGTTTGCATCCATTATCTCGAGGCTGAAAAGCTTGAACAAAACCCGAACACCGTGGAAGCAATGAAGAACTTCGACGGAATTTTCGTCCCCTATGGCTTCGGTCCTAGAGGAACGGAAGGCAAAATAACGGCTATAAAGCTCGCAAGAGAAAATGACATTCCATTTCTTGGAATATGCTATGGCTTCCAACTTGCCATAATTGAATTTGCTCGACACGTCTGCGGTCTTGAGGACGCGAACAGCACAGAAATTAACCCGAACTCTCAAAATCCCGTAATTGACTTGATGCCAGAGCAAAGGGGAATAGAGGCTAAGGGCGCAACGATGCGGTTAGGCGCACACAAGATAATCGTAAAGCCAAATACGCTGGCGTATGCGCTGTACAAGTGCGAAGAAATCTACGAGCGTCACAGGCACAGGTTTGAAGTTAATCTTGACTTTCTCGAAAAACTTCAGGAAAACGGGCTAATATTCTCAGGAAAGAGCACTGATAGCCGCAGAATGGAAATTCTTGAGCTGCAAAATCGGTATTTCTTTTTCGCTTCACAGTTCCATGGAGAATTCAAAAGCCGCCCCGGAAAGCCTGATCCCGAGTACTACGGTTTCGTCAAATCATGCTTGAGCAAGAAATTAGGCAAGGCTAGACCAGAGTTCTGACACCGTCGACTTTGATCTTGTGGTCTAGTACGCGCTGTGATGAGGTCTAACAAGCTCCTCAAGCATGGAAAGCATCGCTGGCACTTTGAACACTATATCTGTGAAAGTTATTATGCCAACGAGTCTCTCATCGTTCATAACTGGAAGTCTTTTGGCCTTTTTCTTGGCCATGAGTTTAGCGGCTTCCTCTATGCTTGCATTTTCATTGATGGTCAGAATAGGGCTTGTCATGACATATTTCGCGGTGAGGGTCTCAGGGGCCATGGACGGTTCTACCATTCTCCTGAGGATGTCACGTTCCGTTATAATGCCTATTGGTCTCTGTCCCTGTACAACAATTATTGAGCCTATGTTGAACTTGTTCATGGTGGCCACAACTTCCTTCATTGTGGTGTCTGGTCGCACGACCTTCACATTTTTTGACATAATGTCCCTAACAATTACTATCGTCGCCATTCAATCTTGCCCCCAAAGCGAACGCATAACAATTTGGTTCCAGTTATTTATCTGTTTTTTGTGAATTCACGTTCCACAAGCTACGTTAACAAGGGCCTTCGTTGTTTAGCATGGTTTATATGAGATAGATGAATATTGGAAACCAGAGGAGAACTAAGCATGAGTAAGTCCACAGACAACTTGAAAAGCGCGTTTGCCGGTGAATCTCAGGCAAATCGGCGCTACTTGGCCTTCGCTCGGAAGGCTGATGAAGAAGGTTACTCTCAGACTGCAAAGCTCTTCAGAGCAGCCGCGGAGGCAGAAACGATTCACGCGCTGAATCATCTTAGAATAGTTGAAGAAGTGAAGTCTACGAAGGAGAATGTGGAAGCCGCAGTCGCTGGAGAGACTTTCGAATACAAGAAAATGTATCCTGACTATTTGGGCATTGCCAAGCAGGAAGGCAACCAACAGGCTGTTTGGAGCTTTGATGTCGCAGACAAGGTTGAGCAAGTTCACGCTGGTCTGTTCGCGAAAACAATCAAAGCACTGAAGAACGGCGAAGAATTGCCACAAGTAGATTATTACGTTTGCGGCGTATGTGGAAACACTGTTGAAGGGGCAGCACCTGAGAAGTGCCCAATATGCGGCTCATCGAAAGCAAAGTTCTTCAAAGTAGCTTAGCACGAAGGCCTATGAATCAAACTGATTCTTCAGACGTTCTGAATTATCGCAATCGCCTAGAAACAGCCAGTGGCTACGCCGAAGTCTGGGAGCTCGTCAAAGACACGGTCAAGTTCTCGCTGGAAAAGCGCCGAGACAAAATGATGCTTTTCCTTGATGATCTGCCCATCCAACTCGGCGCTTACCACTCGATTGGGACCAACAACATCGTTCTGAACCGGACTCTGGTCCAAATTGTTGAGGCAACCATCAAGTCAAAGCGAGTGGTCAACGCCCTGATTTACAACTTGCTCCTGCACGAGTATATGCACGCCTTGGGAGAGTATTCTGAGGAAGACGTGAGAAGGATGGTCTACGAAGTGGCCAAACAGTGCTTCGGTGAGAAGCACACAGCCGCCATAATCGCGAAGAAAACCCCATGGGCATTACTCAACGGGATTCCAATGGAAGCAATTAATGCGCCTAGGCGCGCTATGGAAATCGTGAAGAATTTCGAAAAGACAGACAAGTATATAGTATAGCCCAACTTTTCTCAACGTGGCCATTGCATGCTCTTAGGAAGGCTACAGCATGTCAGGAAACCTAAATTCCCCGATGTCACATTGCCCTTGCAGGTGGTTTGTGTGAGCACGAAATCTGGAATCGGCGTGGTCCGCGAGAACATGCTGAGAAAGGATGGCAAAGCCCTAGTCAGCAAGATCAGAGCTGAAGGAAACGACCTGAAACAGCACATTTTGAACGCAGTTGAAGCGATCGGCGGTTTTGGAAAGGTTGTTGAGAAGGATGATCAGATCTTGCTGAAGCCCAACTTCAACACGGGTGATGCTCCTCCCGGGTCCAGTGACCCCGATTTCATCAAGGCTGTCATCGAATTGTTGTATGAGCATGGTGCATGTAACGTAATCCTCGGAGAATCATCCATGATGTCGGCCTCCTCGCGCAAGATATTCGAAGACACCGGAATGCTTAACAAGGCGCATGAAGCCGGGGCAGACGTCGTGTTTTTTGATGAGGGCGATTGGGCAAAAGTGCGTATAGGTGGCAAGTTTCTCAAGAATGTGAGCTTGCCCAAGGGTGCGTTGCAGCCCAGAAAGCTTGTTAATGTTTGCTGCATGAAGACACATAAATGGGCGAAGTTCACGTTGAGCATGAAACTTGCTGTAGGTTTCATGAAGCCGGACGAAAGAATGCGGTTGCACCTGACGCACTTAGAAGAAAAGATCGCAGACTTGAATCTAGTTGTGCATCCAAGCTTGATAATCATGGACGGAAGGAAATGCTTCATAAACGGCGGGCCTGCATGCGGCGAGCTGAAAGAGCCGAATCTGATACTTGCTTCAGGGGACAGAATAGCCATAGATGTTGAAGCCATTAAGTCGATTCAGAGTTTTGAAGGCAACAGCTTGCAGAATGACGCTTGGAGTTACACGCAAATCAGGAGGGCTGTGGATCTGGAATTGGGTTCAAGGAACGAACGGGCCTATGCTGTAGTCAGTTAAAAAAACGCCTAGAGTATGTTTCCGCTCAGCACTATTCTAGTGTTTCAAAGTGTATGACGTAAACGAGTTGGTTTTCGTCCCATTCCTCATATGTTTGCTGCCACCTTTGTCTGAACTCTTTTGCCGTTTTGTAGCCTTCTTGTTTTGCGTCTTCCTCACTGAAATATTTCAGTTTCTTCCTTTCAACTGAGGTTATGCGTAGATCTACAAATCGTGGTTCTCGTACGATTGCGTGCACAATTGCTCCCGCCTTTATCTTGGGATCAGGAATGGTGACTCTTGAGGTCTGGGTCTTTTTTCCGTCAATTATCTGTTCCTTTTCATAGGCTGAGAATTGCAGTTCATAGGGGGCTTCAGCAACCTCTTCTATGACCTCTTCAATGGATCTTTCAGGCTCACGAGTCAGCCTTTCGATGACTTGGGCTCTTTCTTTGACGGGAAGCCGCTTCTCCGCCAGCTTCTTGATTATTTCAACCTGTCTTTCGGGCTCTTTAATGGAACGTCCAACCTTCAGAGCTGTGGCGTAGTCTATTTTTCCTTCAGGCACGCTTCCAGAAATAGTAGATGGGGCAACGAGCTTCTGAACTTCTTGCGGAACAACTTCGGCCGATCTAAGCCAAGCTGATATGGTTTCGGGGCCGACGCCTATTTTGCTTGCTATCGCATTTTGGTTAGCGTATTTCTCTGGACAGTTTTCCAGCAAGTATCTGCACACGTTTCCTTTTTCAATTCCGCTAAGTTCCTCTCGTTGGACGTTTTCAATGAGGTTTAATTGAACAACTTCATCGTCACTATACTCCCTCACGATTGCATTAACCTTTTCAAGCCCAGCCTGCTGCGATGCCCTGTATCGCCTTTCACCGACCACAACTTCAAACTCGCTGCCAATTGGTCTGACTATTATTGGTTCAAGCAGTCCGACCTCTCTGATGCTTTCTGCAAGCTCATTAAGGCGCTCTAAGCTGATTTCCAGCCGAGGGTTAAGTTTGCTTGGGCGAATTTTCTTTAAGTCGACTTCCAACATTGTCTCTAGCATGCTCCTTCACACCAACCTTCACGCTGATTAGTCAAGCCTATTTCTATTTAAGAATTGCAAATATCGCTAGATGGCATTAGACCTTTCAACCCATAGTCAGCCGGGTCTACAATCCTATCTGCGAGGCTACCTGTTTAAGTCCCGACAAGGATAATTCAAACACTCTCTCTTTGGGAATGCCAATCTCCTCGCAGATCACCATCCTCTCTCTGTCGACGCCTCTTGCAAAGTCTTTGTCCTTGAACTTCTTGGCGACTGTCTCAGTCTTCACGTCTGCCAGCCTTTTAGAAGGCATAACCAAAGCACAAGCCACCAATAATCCTGATATAGCATCGCATGCAATGAGTGCTTTCTCCATTCTAGTCTCCGGTTTGACACCAGTGTGCATGGAATTATGGGATTTTATAGCTCGCATAAGCTCTCCGGAAACCTTTCCATTCAAAATCTCCTCAGCCAACAGACCGTGCTTCTCGGGCGTGGATTCAGTCTTTTCATAATCAATATCATGAAGCAAACCAAGCATGCCCCAGTTTTGTTCGTTTTCTTGTAGATACCTTGCCAGGCTTCGCATTATGGCTTCTACGGCGAGCATGTGACAAATGACGTTTCTCTTTGAAACATTCTGTGCGACTAGACTGACAGCTTCGTCTCGGGTGATCAATAGTGCCACCTAAACCTGTCTGGGTATGCCGACCCCCTTAATAAGTCCTGAAGGCTTACTGCGGCCTCTAGTCATCGTTCTCACCGTACATTTCATCCGGCACAAGTATGTCAGGATGCTTTCCTCGCAGCATACAGCGAGCTGAGTAGCACATGTGACATGCGTCTGCGTAATACTCATCATGAGACAAGCCGAACTTCTCGACCAAAACCACTGGGCCTCCATGAATCAAGGGTTCAAGGATTGCATTCTGCTCTGGTTTGTATTCTTTGATTATTCTCGAAAAGGGCTTCTGCCAAGCGTTACCGATTGAAATTCCTTGGCAAACATGTACATATCCGAATGGGTCGACGTGAACCCTTTCTGGACTTGCAAGGTTTTCGTATGGGCATTTCGTGAATTCATGCCACGGTCTCTTGATAGCTTTCTCGGTAAGTTTGACAGCTGCTCTGCCTTTATACATCAATTCGCCCAGATCCACTTTTGCTCCTTCGATCTCTTTGAGAGTTGCTACTTCGTCTTGATGTTTTATTGCAATTATGCCCACTTTTAAGCCTAGCTTGTTTGCGGCTTTTGCGGCGGTTTTGACCTCTTCAGTTTCCCAGTTTTCTCCGTGATAGATATCGCTGCTTAAGCTGATCTCCACATTTCCTGCTTTAGCAATTGGAGCTAGCCATTCTGCGGCGTCCTCTAGGCATGTTGCCCAATAGCAGTTTGTGATAACCTCGACATGAAAGCCAAGTTTGATGCCTTCCTGAACGGTCCTAACCACTATAGGATAGTATAGAAATGGTTCTCCACCTTCCACTGAAATGTAGGTTACAGTTTCTAGCTTCTTTGCTTCTGTCAAGATATCCATTATCTGTTCAATGCGAAATGCCCCCTTCGCCGTTGGCTTTCCCCACACGAAGCAATGGTCGCATTCCAAGTCGCACTTGTAACTCAGAAGAAAATGAACCCCTTTCAACGTCAACAAGATCCACCAATTGAACATAGGCGCAAAAACATAGTTAAACCTTGACGTCAAGTGCAAGGCCATTGAATGTCAGTCTCCTGCCCGCAGAAATCGGCAAAATATATAATCTCAATGTGTATTTTTCTCACTCATCGTCAGGCGTAGACCAATGGAACCAGTAAAATACAAAGTCACGTGGAAAACTCTCCTCCTCCCAATAATAGGCCTGGCAGCCTTTTTTCTATACATATTTATTTTCCACGTTGACTTTTTCGACGTCATTTCAAAAATCCAACATGCTAACGCCTATTTCTATGCACTAGCTACGGCAGCAACCCTGTGTGATACGCTGTTCTTTGCTCTTGCATGGCATTCGCTCATGGGATATCTATCAGTGAGGATTTCTCGATTCAGATCGTTCCTTTATGTGTGGGTAGGTATATTCGTGGACACACTAATTCCTGCAGAGTCGGTAAGCGGGGAAATGGCTAAAATCTATTTGGTTAACAAAGAGCAAGATGGTACAGCTGGGAAAGCTACAGGCTCCATAGTCGCACAGCGACTGATTGGAATGTTCATAAACATTTCGACCCTATTGGCAGGAGCTACGCTATTACTACTTGAGAATCAGCTTTACGGCATTGTTCTGACTTTGATATTTCTCCTTGTAACCCTTACCTCGCTTTTCCTTGTGCTCACCCTGCTTCTATGCGTCAAGGAGAAGTGGACCATGGGCATAGTGGATGCGACAATCAGGTTTGTAGACTACGTAAGTGGAGGTCGCTGGAAGTTGTCCAGACTCAGAGAGGAGGCCAAGCAAGAGGCCATGGCCTTTCACGCGGCAATGAGAGAGTACGTCCATGCCCCTAAAACCATGTTTACGGCTGCCATCTTTTCCATCATTTCATGGATGCTTACGCTGGCAGTTCTCTATCTCACATTTCTGTCGATAGGATATTCCCAGATAAGCTGGAGCGCAATCTTGGTGGTGTCCGCCATCTTTGCGGCAGCAAAGGCTATACCTGTCGGCGTTCCGTTTGAGGTTGGCTTGCCAGAAATAACTCTCACATCTCTTCTGTTCATGTTCGGTGTGCCGTGGGACACAAGTGCTACCGCCACGATCTTGATGCGCCTTCTGACTCTGTGGCTAAGGTTTTTCATAGGCTTCACAGCTCAACAGTGGATAGGGGTAAAAGCAATAACAACGAGCACGAACGGCGAAGTAACTGTTCGCTAAACTGAAAAGTCTAAATCATGCTTCATCTTTGGTTCTAACTGACGATGTCCTGAATGACCATAATCATAGAAACTGCATCGGTGCGGCACATGAATAGGCTCTACGAGATCGAGAGAGAATGCTTCAAAGATGAAGCCTTTAGCCGGCAACAAATCGCCAATCTGCTCAGAGAGTACAACTCGATAAGTCTGGTTGCGATTGAAAATGACAACATTGTGGGCTTCATCATAGCCGAGATATCCGCCAAAAGGAATGCTTTGGATGGACACGTACTCACCATAGATGTTTCACCGCAATACCAGCGAAGAGGAATCGGCTTGAAACTGCTGCAGGAAATTGAGAAAACCTTCATAGAAAAGGGCATTAAAACGTGCCACCTTGAGGTTAGAGAAGACAACGTTGAAGCTTTGAGACTCTACGGGAAAACCGGCTACGAAAGAATCGGAAGGCTCAAGAACTACTACGGGAAAGCTGATGGATTATATTTGGGCAAACGCCTATCCTAGCTTGAAAAGCTTCAGCTTTGTTTTCTCGTCAAATGCCTTTCGCCAGTCGGCACCAGTAACTTCGAAGAGCATGAGTTCTGCGGTCGGTCCAACTATGGACCCCTTCATGAGGTGCCCTCCAGAAGCTTCAGCCTTCACGTTTGATACAACCAAATGCGCGTGAACAACCACATCATCTTTCTCGTCAACTGCAATGTTCCCGATGCATGACGCAATCTCTACAGGCCCGTCTAATCGAGTGTACACGTACTCTCCATCCTTGTAGCAGCCTAGAACCACATTCTTCAAGGCTCCGATGAGAGTGAACACTGCTGCTCTCACGCCGTTTTCTTCCGCGCTTTTCTTGATGGTTTCAAGCAAATCGTCGCCTTCAGACATTCGCACCAAGCAAATTCGCCCAACATTCGCCTTCAACATTTAGATTCAACCTTAGGCATCTTCTATCTTTCTAGGACCTCATAAGTATTTTCAACGAGACCGAAGAAGAACCGAAGGCTTTCGGTCCTTACTCCATTCTTTTTCTACCGTATGGCTTACAGTTCAACACGATCTGTGCTTTCGACCCTAGACATGCGACAGCCTATGCAACTTCAAGATCTCTCTCTATTTGTTTTCTCAACGAAGCTCAGCGCGCGCTTACTGGTAGCGCAAACTCTAAAAGCCAAGGAATACATGCTTTTGTTGTTGTGGCGGGCCTTGGACGGGAGCAAGAAAACTGATAAGACGCTTGTTAAAGCAATAGTGGTTTTGCTTCGGAATACGACTTGGAGATGTGGGCGGCTGGAGCGACTTATAGTGAAGTATCTGCACAGGAAGAATGTTATGCTTGGCAAGCCTGAAATGTCGGTCAATGACATGGTTCGAAGTTTGAAGCTCACTGGCAAGAAGAAGAACGAGTTTTTGGATGCAATGAAACGGTTGGAAAGAAGAAATATAGTAAGAATACTCAAACTTTGAACTGATTCCGCGTGCGAAAGTTTTCTTAGGATTTTCTGACGAGTTCTTTTGCGTTGCTAATCCATTTTTCTGTGAACCAAGATGATATGTTAAGTTTCTTTGCTAAGTCTTCTGCTGAAGCGTTTGCCAATTTCTCGACGCTGTTTATGCCCAGGGCTTTCAGTTGATCTGCCCGTTTCTCTTTTATGCCCTTAACTGCAGTAAGCTCTATTTTCGTTTCCATCTTCGCAAGTGGAGCTTCGATCGTTTCAGTTTTTTGTTGGATTGGAGCTTCTGCCGTTTTTGGCGTTGGTGGAGGAGGCGGAGGAACCTGAACTGCTTGGAGCTTGGCTCTTGGCCTTTGGGTGTAGCCTACGCCTATGAAGAGAAATCCTAGTATTACGGTTGCCACTACGGAAAGGTTTCTTTCTAACTCTGTTAGTACTTCGAAGGAAATTACGGTTATTACAAAGAATATCAATGCTGCTGCATACAATGCATAGTCCGAACGCATATGGTTTTCTCCCGTGTGAATCTATGTTCTGCTGAAGAGTTTAAAAGATTTTCTACTTTAGAGGCGAAAAAGGGAGAGTTTGTTGTTGTGTCCTGCTGTGTTACTTCAGCAGTTCCTTTTCTGGGGGCATAGGTTTTATCAAGCCTTCCTTCATCAGTAGCTTCGTGGATTCCCTGGCGTTTTGTATTATTGCCACGGCTCTTTCGTATAGTTCTTTTCTGCTTGGTTTGATTCGTGCGACTCCTTGGTCTATCGATTTCAGTGCGCATGCAACTGCTTCGCGTGGATAGACTTCCCATTCTTCCATTCTGGGCAGAATGTCTTCCTCATGCATTCCGCGTTCTTCAGCGAATTTGGCGAGCTCCTGCGCGGCTGCTATGCACATGTCGTCCGTTACAGTTTTTGCTTGGACGTCTAGGACGCCTCTGAATATTGCGGGGAAGCCTAGACTGTTGTTGACTTGGTTTGGAAAATCGCTTCTGCCAGTCGCTATTATGCGTGCTCCCGCTTCTTTGGCTTCCCAAGGCCATATTTCGGGTATTGGGTTTGCACAGGCAAAGATTATCGACTTGTCATTCATCGTTTCTATCCATTCTTTCTTTATGGTTCCAGGTCCTGGCTTGGATGCGGCTACAACTGCATCGACGTGCTTGAAGGCTTCAGTTATGTCGCCTGTTCTGTTCTCCGAGTTGGTTTTCTGTGACAGTTCGTATTTCCATGGGTCTTCGTCTTTAATTATGTCCTTTCTGTCTGGGTAGATCAAGCCCTTTGTGTCGACGAGGAGTATGTTACCTGCTTTGACTCCCCATCTTATCAAGACGTAGGCTGTTCTAAGGTTGGCTGATCCTGCCCCTACCAAAGTTATCAGGCTGTTCTTCGGGTTCTTGCCTACTATCTTGAAGGCATTCATTAATCCTGCTAGAATGACGGTGGCTGTTCCCTGTTGGTCATCATGCCAAACGGGGATCTTAAGGCGCTCTCTTGCCTTTTCCAAAACATGGAAGCATTTTGGTTTCTCGATGTCTTCTAGGTTTATGCCGCCGAATGAAGGCTCAATAAGCTCGCACGCTCTGATTATCTCTTCCGGATCTTTGGTTTTGAGACATATGGGGAATGCGTCAACGCCGCCTAGGTATTTGAACAGTATGCCTTTTCCTTCCATGACGGGCAATCCTGCTTCTGGGCCTATGTCGCCTAGACCTAGCACGCGTGTGCCGTCTGAAACTACGGCTACGTAGTTCCAGCGGTTTGTAAGCTCAAAAGACTTGTCGGGGTTTGCTTGAATTTCCTTGCACGCAGCAGCTACGCCTGGAGTGTACCATATTGCAAAGTCAGCGGGACTCGAAATGGCGCATTTAGGCATTACTTGGAGTTTCCCTCTGTAGAATCTGTGCAGAGGAGGTGCCAGCATTGAGGGTTTTTTGGCCTTTGCCAGTAACTCATCAACTGTAGGTTTTCTTTCTTCCTTCTTTTGCTTAGACATTATGATCTTCTCCTTTGACTGGAGTTTGATGTTTTGATCTTCAGATTTTAAATGTTGTGGTGGATTTTTCGGGGAAAACTTCAAGCTGCTCAATCGTTTAACGTCGAATTCGCTATGATTGTTGCTGATTGAACGAAGCAAACAATTGGCCAAACTTCGATTTTTGAAATATCAGAGAAAATACGTGAGCTGGTAAAATCCAACAATAGAAGTAGTTGACTCTGTTGAGTTTAGAAGAAAATGATTGGAGGTATTTTGGCGTCAACTAGCTTTTAGTATCTTCTTTGTCTGTAGCCGCCGCCGCCACGTCTATCTCGACCGCCGTAACCGCCCCCGCCATAGCCGCCTCTGCCAAAGTCTCTTCCGCCGCCGCCTCTGAATGGGCGTCTGGGCTGCTCGTATACTTTGCTTGACATGTTGTTTTCCTTGTTTACCTCGTCTGCCAAAGGTTGTTCAGAGATCTCAAGTGTTCCGTATCTTCCGATGTTCAAGCGCATGTTTCCCCTGAACAGGTTTATGTAACCGTTCTTGACTAGTATGGTGTCACCGTCGCTTACTTTCTCGATGTTGTCATCCCACAGGGTTAGGTAGATGCAACCTGTTCCGTCGCCGACTAAGGCGTCGCTTACTTTGTGTGCCGCACCATCTCTTCCAGCTGCGATGCTTCTGACTTCGCTCTTTGAGACTACTTTAGCTAGGACATTTACTGCTCTGCTCTCAGGGTTTAGTTCGCTTACTTTGGCGTCCACTGGCTGTCGAGTTCCTGAAAATCCTTCAACTGCCAAATTTCTTCAACACCTTACATTTTAACAACAAAGATAGCACTATCATTAACATTTAAGGTTTTTGGTGCAGACGTTCCGTCTTTTAGTGTCATGTTTTGATGCTTCCGAACCTTTTGGGTCTCCTGTAATAGCTGATGTGCGTCGGTCCAATGGTGCGTTCATCGTATTTTTGGTATCCCAGCATGCCTAAGTTCTTGATTTCTTCATCTGTGGTAGCGGTAGCAACGTCAAAGTCTTCGGGGAGGTGCAGCTTTATTCTTCTCACGTATTTCATTGTGCTATTGATGTTCTTGTGGCCTAGCTTTTCTTTGACTATGAGCATGTTCCCGTTGAACAGCCATGCTAGTTGAGTGCCTGCCCAGTGTCTGAAGCTGACGAAGCTGATGCTGAGTATTCTCGGGTTTTGTAAGTTGTGAGCTACTCTTTTTCGTAGTCTCAAATATGTTGCTTGCATGTTTCTGTAGTTGGTTGGGAAGATTAGTTGTGAGGTCTTGGGTAGTTGGTTGAGCATACCTAATAGACGGGGACTGACTTCTAGCTCCCGGGCGTTGTGGTCTTTTACGGGATGGTTTATGGCTATGGCGCTTCGGTGAGTATCTACGTCTGCCCAACGTAAACCTAGAACTTCACCCGGGTCACCGAAAGTTTCTTTGAGGCATTGAAGGAATGTCCTCATTCTCGCGCTTTTCGTGGCGCTGATGAGAGTGTCAAGTTCGCTTTCTTCAGGTAAGAAGAAGAGATAGTCTTCCTGGTGGTAGGTAGGCATGGCCCAGGTTAGATGTGCCATTCTTGTGAACGCATCGTAGGCATAGCAAGTCTGCATTTTGGTCCCGTCTTTCCATTTCTTCTTTGCGATGACTTCTTTGACGTTCTACGCGCGCGCGGACATGATGAAAGATGAAACGATAAAGAAACTTGCAGTGGAAATCGGAGCTCTGCAAAACAAACTGGAAGAGGTTGAGGACAAGGCCAAAAACTGGGATTTTGTTTATGCCACGGGAAGGATGAGCAAGGACGCTTACCTTGAACAGACAAAAAAAGAGGGAATCTCTGACGAAATGGAAACAATAAAGTCCAAGCTAGAATCGAAGAAAACAAAATTGGAACAACAAAAGAGAAAATACTCTTTCCAATTTAGCTCGCCTGACAGAAGCGTGAATCATCATGTTGAAGCGCGCGCTATGCGGAACCTCAGCGTGCGTGCTTGTCTCTGAAACTCAGCCTGAGAACTAGTGTCGCCAACAATGTGGCCACCATAAAGAATGACTCAACTATGAACGACGAAAACTCGGGCACCACAGGATATAAATCATCTCGAGTTGCATTGTTTCCGGCGAAATCATACGCAATTATTCTGAAACGTACGTGCGTACCACTGGGTTGCCCTGGAATTGTTGCGTTGAAAGAGAGAGCCAGAGAATTCTGAGGCTGCACGGTCAGATTAAGGCTCATTGGCAAAACAGAAGCATTAGACCAGTTTGTGCTATTGTCTAGAGTATATTGTAGTGTTGCGTTTCTTACTCCTGAACCTACGTCAGTAACATTCGCCGAGACAATAACAGGTATGCTTTCATTGACTTGTGGTCCTGAAGGCTCCCGCGTCACAGTTATGTTGGGTGCAATGGTATCGTCTTGGTATTGTTGCGGGCCCAGATAAGGCGATTGAGCAAGAGATATGGCGTAGTCTGCATATTCAATTATTATCCTGGACGTTACGGTGGTGGCTGCCTGTTGCAGTGCATCAGAGGTCTGCGACGCGTAGTTCAAAGTGTAGTCTGCATATTCTACAGTCGCTCTTGAAGACACTGCACTGGCCACTTGGTCCAGTTCATTGGACCTGTCCAGTTCGAGTTTAGAGCCGAAATCTCCATACTCAGCAACTACTCTTGAGGTCACTTCGGTAGCCGCGTTTCCAAGTTCTGCGGGTTGTTCATTGGTTATGTCTGACCTATAGTCGGCGCCGTCAACGATGATTCCGTCTCCCTGTGCTCTTACTCCACTCGAAAGAAAGATGACTGGAGCAACAACTCCGAACAGCAAGACGCCAAGTAGGCACAGCTGCAGTGTCTTATTTATGGTTGGGCACATCCAAGCTTCCTCAAGGTTCTTGATACACAAGCCCGATACAAACGCCATGCAGGTAAGCGTGTGCGTCGTTGTTTGAAACGCTTACGTTATGCGCTGTCCCCCTATAAAGATAAGCGTCAGTCAGCGTTCCACAGTTCGTTACAGGATTTTCTTTCCCAGATATAGTGCTGATTGTAGTTCCATCGATCGCGAAATTCGAAGTGCTAGAAAAACTATAGCCTAAATAAGTTCTCAGGGCGTAGTGGGACCATGATCTTTCATAGACTGTGATGTCGCTTGGAATTGTGATGTTGAAGCTGTGTTCTCCGCCGGCTGCCAGGGTTCTGAAGGCTAGCATGCACTTGGTTGCATTGGGCCATTTGAAATGATAGTATTTCTCTATTGGCAACGGTCCTAAAAACGAGAACTCGTTTAGCCCAGCTTTTAGCTTGTTCGTAGTCAGTTTGCTTGTGCTCTGTGACCAGAGGTTCCAGTCAACTATTTTGCTCAGAGGTTCCGTATCGCCGTAGTATGTTACGATCCAACCAGTATTGTGGACAAAACAATGAACATCATCTTCCGCCCCAAGGCCGGGCAGGTGTAAGGATCCAACGATGTAGTCAGCAGTTTCCAGTTCTATCCCACTCCAGTTAGCTGCTTTGGCCGCAATCAAGTCTATCGGCCGATCGAGGTTCACGTACAATGAAATTCCGGCTTCGTTGTCCAGAAAAGTCGATGCCGTGGCCATGTTTTGACCAAAAACAGGATGAACCAGACTGTAGCTCTGTCCTTTCTCACCCATCGTGTTCGTTCCTTCATCCCCGTGAATGTACACGGCAACGATGCCCATTGTCAGAACTGCCATTAAGATGATACTTACTCCTGACACTGCGCTTTTCATCTTCATAATTCAACCTTCCCCTTTCTGGTCTTCTGATACTTCAGCTTGTATTTGACGTTTTCTATGGCGCGCGCGAACTTCATCCACAGATGGTAATTCTATGCTTGTTCTTCAGAAGAATAAAAGAAAGACAGTTCCAATAAAACTGTCAAGGGGTATGATCATCGGGACCAAACGAGGCAACATTTGAGCCGCAAACAATTCGTCTATCTAGTATGTGGAAACATGTTAAGTAATATTTTCCCCAATCGAAACGTCGGCTGGACCTACTGTCCTTGTTTCATTTTAGCCAACCTCTCTCCAAGTTCTCAAAATGTCGGTTCAGAACAGGTCTTTTAACCAATTCAAGCCCCTGTGTGTTTATGAACTGGACAAGTCTTGCTGTCACCGAGCGAAGTCGGAGCATGATATCTGGGCCATTGCCTCAGAGTGCCAAGATTCTGGGACGCGCGCGCTAAAACTTATATTGCATTGCGAACTAGTTGGGATCGGTGTTAAGCCATGTTCCCCGAGCATGCGCACTTTTCAGGTACAGTTTCACCTCCACCCCCTCCTCTCCCACCTGACATAGCGAGCAAGCCCAAGAACCATTCATCAAGGATTGTTTTGATCGTTGCTGTAATAGTTGCGATTGTCATTATCGCAATTGTCTTGGCTTTTGTGTTTGTTCCCGCGGGCGCCACCAAAGTGGCAATCAAAGAGGCTTCCCTAAGTTGGCAATACAACAGCATAGCCCAACGTTATCAAGTAAGCAATGTCACTTTGAAACTTACTAACAACGGCAAGGACCAACTCTTTGATTTATATGTACAAGTAGAAGGCAACTGGCCTGTGGAGTACGAAACCGAAAGAGGCTTCTACACTAGTGTCGGAGCTGGACTGAACCCTGGCGAGACCAGAACTATTTCGGCTTCTGGTTGGGGCTTATTGAATACTGCCTGGACGAGTCAAACAGGTACTTACAGAGCTACTTTTCGGGTAGGAAAAATAACGGCAACCAGCAACATAATCACAGGCTACCAACTTGCAGACGTATACGGAGAATGTACGATAACCACACACGTTCCATGAGCGCGCGCTAGATTGATTTTCTAGTGCCAACAGAGCATCCCCAAAGTATTATCTAGTTGCATTTTCCATAAGAGAATGGCTTGGAGGAGGTCCTGTGGGGAGCCAGTACGAATCCAGTTTGAGAAGATTGGTCCATTATTGTGGTATTGTCTTCGGTGTAGGATATGTCTTGCTGCCCCTAGGAGTTATGGCGATTTTTGCCGAGGCGTACGTAAGAGCATTGCCTTCTTCTGGGGGTTCTGTACCCTTGTCGAATGTTCCTCCTTCAATCGTTGTTGCCGCCGTTTCGTTGCTCATTGCTGCTTTGTGTGCGATCGGTTTTGGCCTTCTGGTTGTGAGAAACTCAGATTGGCGATATTCAGATCGGATGACTGATATGATTTCACCGTGTGTCTGGGCTTTTTCGTTGATGATTCTTTTCCTAGGAATAGGCGTTATAGCCGCAGTCTCAACTTTGTTTTCTTATTCATCGCCGTATTTTTCGTACCCGTTTGTTCCGTCTTTTGGGATGTCTACGCCGATTTCTCTCGTGGTTGGCGCCGTCCTTCTTTTGGTTGGTTATCGAGTATTCCTTAAGAAGCAAGTTGAATCAAAGCTCGTCGGAGGAGTCTTGATGATCGCTTCCATTGTCTCGATTTATATTGTTGCATTAGGGCCACTTAGAAACCTCTGGAATATGCTTAGTTTTCTAGGTAGCACTACGGGCGTGTCGCCGCCGCCTCTCCCAGGTTTTCTAGCAGGTGAGGTCAACCTTGAGACTGCATCCTTGCTCGTCGTGGCTGTCTGTGCTGTGCTTTGTGCGTTCCCAAGTCTGAGAGGTGGGAAAGGATCACACGTCGTGAGGGCCTTGCTGTCGATAGCGGTTATTGTCTTCGGGGTGGGACTTCTCTATTTCAATTTCTCGATGGTTTCATTAGTGAGCACGATCCTCTCGCTCCCCCAGTTTCTAATTTCAATTTGGATAGTTTTCAGTGGACTCATCATTCTTGGAATATCAGGAATCTTAATAATAGTCTCGGCAGGCTTGTCACTCGGCCTTTCACTCAAGGAGATCCAAGCCACTCTACAAACTCCTCCCCCACCGCCACCTCCGCCTCTTCCGTAGTTGCAGCGGACGCACGCCTAAATATCATGGCGCGTGCGCTATTCTATTCCTTTAGCGCGCGCCTACGTTGATCATTCGAAGTGTACAAAGATTGAAGTACGTCAGGATAATCTTCTCCCAGCCCTTAGACTTTTGATTTTCGCCTCTTGACTGCCACTACTATCGGAATCATAATGCAAAAAACCACTGTCACGGCGATCGCCTACTCAATCATTCGTATACCGCTTGAAACTTTAAGGTCTAACTTCTTTAAAAGCGCGCGCGCTTCTTTAAAAGTTCAGATTAGACAATACCGAGACAGAAAAACTAATAATCATTCCTTTTTCCTGCACGTGTTTTTGAGGAATAGGTTTTTCTCCACTGTTGTTCTAGACGCTGATTAGTTAAACTGTGCAATATGAGATGTCAATTGTTTACGTGTCTGTCTGTATGTGTGTCTGTGTGTGTGCTTATCTGTCTGTCGGTGTCTGTCAGAGAGAGGTATAGTATAGGTGATTCGTAGTCGTAAAATGAGAGAGAGAAAGATAAAACTTTACCCCAACCAACGACGACGGACCACGAACGACGACCATGACGAACGACGGTTGACGGACAAATAATCATAGGCTTCTATTGACCGTATGCCCTATTCTGATGCGTCTGGATACTACTGGAAGAGGAAGGTACGATCAAAATCTACCTTAAACAGATACTATCGAAATCGAGTAAACAGAATTCACATTAGCGCGCGCGAGGGTCTAGTTGGGTGGAGGAGGTGGCGGCGGCTTTTTGCGTGCTCTGAACGCTATGAAGGCAAAAATCACAGCCAGACTAACAGCTATTGCGGCTATTATGATATAGCGGGTATCGTTAGAGAGCGCGCGCTTTCCCAGGCTCTGAAGTTCTGCAGTTTCAACTAGAGTACTGTTGAAATAGCTTTCCCATTTGACCCAGTTCTTTGCGTCAGAACTGAACCAAATATAGTCAATGTAACCTTCAAGACCAGAACCATAGTCGACCTTTATCTTCAAAGCTGTAAAATTGCCTGCCTTGACCGCTATCGTTTCCTCACTTATCACTGTCTGATGGTCTTGACGTAAGTAGCTAATGTTTTCCACTTTACCGTCGCTATAGGTCGTAGTCTGAGAAAGGTTAGCTGAGTTTTCCCATTCCTGTCCAACGTATAGGGGGAACTCGTAGTTCTCATAGCCAGGATCATAAGCTAGTTCTACCGTAGCGTCCTCATATTCACTGGAACTCCTCAAATCGACCCATTGTTTTGTCCTCCAAGTGGTAATCATTGTTACTGTTTTATTATTCTTCAAGAATTCATCCGTTATTTTGTAGAGGCTTTGCCCGCTCCATTCCTCTATATCTGCGACCACTCTTTTCCACAAGCGCTCTTCAACATTCGGTCCATTATAGCTTCTATCGACATAGAGCCATGATTCACTTACAAATAGCTCAGGCTGCTCGATATGGAGCACGGCCGCGCTTGTGGCGCGCGCGCGAACGTTGAAGGCCACGTTTAACATGCCAACGAGAAGCGTCAATGCCGTTATCAATGCAAGTTTTCGGTTCATATTGTATCATTTATGTTATCTGCATGCTAGGTTTTATGGTTTGTGGGCGCGCGCTTATGAATCCGCATCTGTCACACCGCCAGTAGCCGCACGCGCGCGCAAGCCCGTATTGACACACGCCGATTTGGCGCAGGCGCACAAGCCTTATATGACTTCTTGGTTCAGAGGATAATGGGAATTTGTTATGAGTGAGTCGAAAGAAACTCCACCGCCACCTCCTGAGTCTTTCGGACAGAGCGCGCGCACGATGGTCTCAAAAAAGAAAGTGATAATTGGAATAGCAATTGCCGTTGCGATTATTGTTGCTGTCGTCGCTACTTTGTATGTGATGTTCCCGAACTCGCCCCTGAGGAATACAGGGATCAGTGGCACATATTATTCAACCGACCCGCACCACCCTGGCGCCTATATAGAGTTAAGATCCGACGGAACCGCATTTCTCTTATCCAAAACGGAAAACGGAATGGGCGGCTACATCACGAGTGGAACTGCTGGGACGTGGGAACTTAGAGACGGAGCTAGGATATTTTTGACCACTGATCAAGGAGCGGCAGGATATCTTAGGATAGATGGCAACAACTTGACAGATGAACAACAAGGGGAAGTATTCGCTAAGCGTTAGTAAAGCGCGCGCGGTTCCAGTCAACTATTTTGCTTACGGGCTCACCTTTGCCGTAGTAGGTCACAATCCAGCCTGTGTTGTGGACGAAGCAGTGAACGTCATCGTTCTCCGAAAGGGACACGTTCACGGACCCGACGATGTAATCAGAGTTTTCCTTTTCTGGATCACCCCTATAGGCGGTTCTGGCCACAGCCAAGTCTATTGACCGATTGATGTTCACGTACACTGAAATGCCGGCCTCATTATCCAGAAAGGTCGGCGTCGTGCTCATGCTCTGACCAAAGGCAGGTCTGACGAAAAGATAGGTTTCTCCGGATTGGGTTGTCGGACCTCTGTTGGTATAAGAATACAAACCTAATGAGACGACGATGAGGATCAAGACTGCCAACATGCTAGTTTTCATTTTGCTATTCTCGAACTTCATACCTCAACTCTCCAACTCCGTATCAACCATCTTGTCCTGCATGCGTTTTCATGACTTTTGGTAGAGACCTCGGTAGCGCGCGCTAAGCAAAAGCGACGCCTTCAGGTTAGTAAGCCTCGAAGTTCTTGAAGCAACAAGCAAACAAAGTAGAGTGCTTTGTTATTGGCGCGCTGGAAGGGTACACTTGATTCTTGTCACCATGAGTATCCAACGAATGCGGCGCCACTTGGAACTTCAATGGGTTCAACACGTCCTGCCACATTCATGTCACCACGACCAGCAAAAGTGCCACTCACTACGCGCGCTAAAGCGTCTCTTTCTGTAGACTGCGATTGCGAATAGTGATGCTGCCATGAATAGTGGTAGAATGAGGAATGATGGAAACTCTGGAATCACCTCAGTGCCTCTGATTTCAATCGTGTGAGCGCTATGGTTGTAAGCAATGTGAAAGGTGTAGTGAGTGCCATTGTATGCTCTGACATAATCTATACCCTCCTTTAACATAGAGTCATTCATGTAAACTGAGAACGTGCCCCAAAGCAGATCGTTAGGAATTGCAATGTTGCAGTACCCAACTGTGCCTGACAGACCTTTGACGTCAAAGCTGATTTCTTTGGCTGTTTGATTGAACTCAAAGTTTTGAACAGTCGAGTTGGTTGCCATGGTGATGTTAAAGTCGGTTTCTCCGTGTGCCACTTGGAACACGTATCTTCCTGTTGTGCGTGCAATTATGTTTGTGTTCTTGATTTCCATGGTCCAGACAGCATCAGCATATAGAGATACGGCTCTCAATAGGATGCCAATTTCTTGGTCGTACCACGTTTTTGTTTCACCTTGAACGGGTGACAGTAGCCAAGATTCCCTAATTCCACATACGGTTTGCAAAGTCTCAGATCCATTCACGATGCTGTCGTGCACGCATTCACCCATTTTGAGGCCGGGTTCTATCCAGAATACTTCGTTTGCACGCCAATTCACATCAATTCCATTGCAGCCGGTTTGGTTGTATTTCTTTCCTGTTTCTGGACCTACGAGCACTGTATAATATGTTGTTTCGTTGACTAACGCGATATTGCCGTACACTGAAAGTACTTCATATATCCAAGCACCTTCAGCACCCAATGTCCCGTTGAGAGATTCGATCTTAAAGCTATGTTCCAGATAATCTCCCTCCATCAGCCACGTGGATGTGCGCAGCAGTGTGATTGTCACCACATGTTGGCTATGGTTGTATGCAAGTATGACATAATAGATAGTTTGACTTTCCAAGATTTCAAAGTCAACAGGATAACCATCTAAAGAAGCATTGATATTAGAGCTTGAAGAAACCACCTCTTTAGGAATCCAAATGATGCTTTCGCCTATAGTGCCAAGAACACCGTTGACTTTGAAACTTAGTGTGGCGATTGACGAGTTGTAAGCAAAGTCAGAAATTGTGGAATTTGAAGTGATTGGCACAACAGAGCTCTGTGCAATAGTGGATACTATTGTATTCAGAAAAGTCTCAGGGTTTCCAATAGGTATTTGATCATCCAAGATCAGTTTGTAGATATTCTCACCAAAAACGCTGAAGTAAATGGTTCCAAAAGGATCCAGGGCCAAAGTTCTTATGCCACGGCCGTTCTTCAAGCGAAGGTACATTAATTGCTCCTTGTTCTCGTCGATTTTGAGAATCGCATAATCACCTTGCGCGTACCAACCACCATCTTGCCCATAACGAAATTCTGTGCTAAGAAACATTGAGCCGTCAGACGCGAGAGCGAAACCGCAAACATAGGGGTACGTGTAAATCAAGGATTCGGTGCCATTGGTTACCTTATAGATATGATTAGGTTCTGAACCATCAGAGAAATACAACGTTCCATTCTCGTCAAACGCAAATTCCCGAATGTAATCGGTGAAGTTTGGGGTTTCGTAGACCAATGTATCAAGGGAAACTTTTCCATTGACTACTTTGTAGATCCCAAATGGGTTTACGCTGAAGTATAGGGTTCCGTTAGGATCGAAAGCTATCGCCCACGGGCTTCCCCCTTCTGGGCTGGCATCAAGTATGAATTGAGCAGTACCATTAACAACCTTGAAAACCCGAAAGCTGTTCATTTCATTGAAATAAAGAGTTCCATTAGGTGCAAAAGCTATTGTTCCGACTGGGCCTTTAACGACAACGGATTCTTGATATATTGGTACGACATTGTCACAGCTCGCGGGAATCAAGATTGTGTTTCGCAGTAGGTTTATGTCACCGTTGAACGCGTCGCAGTCAACGAAGCCAGTTATGCCGTCAATGTGACTGTTGTTTGAGTATTGCCAAAAAACCCATTTTTCCCAGATGCCTATGCTCGAAGGGGGCGTAGTCAGATTGTACGTCCAGTCAACTATCCATAGGTCATACTTCCTGAATGATTGGTCAAAATAGTTCGCAGCGGCGTATTTTCCCATGTACAGAATTGGGACTTGCCCCGTCTCGTTTTGAACCTTTGATGCCCATACTTGCACCCACGATTGTAGGTACAGTTTGCCAGCCTCAGCGCCTTTCTCTGCCATTAGTTTGTTCAGAATATCTTGCTCCAGATCAAGCATGGGCCTGAGGTATCCGGCTTTGATGTAGTTGCCAGCCACACTGAGGAAGAACTCTGCTTCATCCACAGCATTGTTTCTATCGGCATAAGCAACGTGATAAGCTCCGACTAGCAGGCCAGCCTCCTCAGCACCCACCATGTTTATCGTTAAATTCTTGTCAATTAACGTAGGAGGTCTGTTGTCTCCGAGTGTAGCTCTGATATATGCGAACTCTACACCAGAATCGTGGACCTTACTCCAATTTATCAACGGAGGGCCGCACTGAAACTCACTTACGTCGACCCCTTCCACATACGGTGTTGGCTGCCATGGGATCATAAGAGGATAACGGTCTTGATTGTTCGCATTAATAACATACGGGGTGTCGCCTATTCCGTCGCTTCCAAGCTGATCGTGGTTTGGGCCGCTTTTTTCATCAACGCCTTTATAGTTGCTCCAATAATTGCCTCCTGAAGGATAACCATCGTCCCAAACATTTACACTTACTGGATAGCCGTCGACTTGATTTGTATTACTAACAAAGTTGTTATGGTAAATGATGTTGTTGTTGTTTGAAACATACGTGAAGTAGATGCCATAGTAGTTGTTGTTTGTTATGTTGTTTCCAGCTATGTTGTTGTTTGAAGAATTCGTGATGTAGAAGCCACCCCCGTTGTTTGTTATGTTGTTTCCAGCTATGTTGTTGTTTGAAGAATCCGTGAGGTAGCAGCCATAATCGTTGTTTGTTATGTTATTTCTGGAAATGCCGTTATAATTAGAGGAATACCAGAGCCCGATGCCAAAACTGTTGTTATTTGTTATGTTGTTCCATGAAATGCCGTTGTTAGAGGAATCAATGAGACATATGCCATCCACGTTGTTTGTTATGTTATTTCTGGAAATGCCGTTGTTAGAGGAATGTTGAAGCAAGACGCCCCACCAATTGCTTGCTGTTATAGTGTTTCCGGAAATGTTGCATTGGTTCGCATAGTCCAACTCGATTCCCGCATATGCAAATGCTGGCCCCCTGCCGTTTCGTAGGGTGAAGTCTGTCACGTTTACGCCGTCTCGGGTTATCTGAACAACTGGTCCGGTGCCGTTCCCATCGATGATTGTGGTCGCCGGGCTTTCGCCCACAAGCGACACCGTCTTGCTTACAACCACGTTCTCATAATATGTTCCAGCCCTGACAAATATGGTGTCTCCATGGCTGGCAGCGTTTATGGCCCCTTGAATTGTGCGGAAGTCTGCTGGTCCGTCGTCATCTACAATCCATGTTCTGGGCTGAGCTTTAGCTGGTTGAATGTTAAACGCCAACGTTAACATGCTCGTCAACAGCATTGCGATTATTATTGCAGAAACTGTTCTTCCAAACATTGCTTCTCCTTTCCACCAAGAATACAGTAGAAATATAGTGGCGAAACCGCTTATCTATCTTTTGAAAGTAAGTTCTAGCGTAGTTTTCTCCAAATTGTCTGGCTATCTGAGCTATGTCTCGCACCTCAATTCTGCCATCTGGAAGTCCTGCAGGAACTGCTATGTCTGCTTAATCGCTAGCGCAGGAGGGGGAACATACGGGGTACCCAGAAAGCGCGCGCTTCCACAGGCGTTTAGGCTTTCTCAAGGATATTTGTCATGGTTCGAGGCTTGGGCCACTCGCCGGTCGTCATGCAGTCTTTGAATCATTTCGTCTTCGCTCTTGGCTACTAGGTACTTGCCGTTTCCGTCGAGTATGGTTCTAGGCTTGAGCATGTGTAGAAAAAAGGGGATTGCGCTGGAGATAGTTCCTGTTGACTTGTGGAGATGGTGCCTAAGGTTTTTGGTGGTGTTTCTTTTCTTAGGTATTGTGTTTAACGCGCGACCTCGTGTTACGTGAGCGCTCTCTATTAGAGAATTGCTTAGACGCCCGCAGGCAATTCAACAATAACGGTCGACTCGCGTTTCACTTTGCTTCTTGTCAGTATACGTAATGATGGTTCTATATGCTCCAACAAACTCCTCTGCAAATCTATTCGCATACCTTTCTGTTCCTTTATGCTTCTTGTCTATCGATGTGCGCAAGTGATGGTAAAATTCGTGCAAGACTATAAACGGCTGTTTTAGCGCTTCGCTATTGAGCAGGTATATGGTTTGATTCTTCGCCGTGTAGCAACCCAACGTGTTTTTTCGGTGACCTCTGGGTAGGCCCACCTTTATGTTTGGAGACCTAACACTGTAGTGTTTTCCAAGCGATTCTAGGGCTTCTTCAGCTTTGCCGTTCAAAATAAGCTGCACGACTGACGCTTTAAACTCGATTTCCAAGGACTCACCTCAGACTTTTCTTCGCGCGACGATCCTGCTTTTTTCTTCTTTGTCATTGTATCCACCAATTCGGGAAGCTGGAGCCTGAAGTTTCTGGCTCCGATTTCTTTCCTTAAGAATCGGCCCTTTTCCTTTCACTCGATATGGTAACCTACCTGTTCTGAAGATCACAAGATTATGCCTAAATTCGGCCAAGTAGGCCAGAATAAGCTTCTTGCCTTTCTCTGTCAATGCGTAGACTGGTATGGTAACGCCTAGCTGCAGCAGAGCTTTCCTGCCAATTTCTTTTCGAAGTATCTTCGAAGCACTCGCACAAACAATATCAGCTTTGGCTATGTGCGCTAAATGGGTGTTGCGCACACAAGTGTTGCATACGGAAAAAACCAGAACATCTGAGGCTGGGTCAGCTTCAATTCTCCTGATTTCGCTTATTGCCTGAGCTTGGAAGCCAGCCACGCTGACTGCTATCTGCTTGTGACCCGAAGCAAGAGCACGTTTTAGACCCTCAACCTGATCAATCTGTGCTGAGGCCTTGTCCAAGACCATGCCGCCTTCTGCTTCGATCCGATCAATGACCTCTGAGATCGGTGATGTCTTGATTATTCCTGTCAAACGTGCACCGATTGCTTGTACAAGCTTACCCTTGGTGGCTGTTACTGTGCCAGCTCCTTCACAAACGGTAACCGCACAGTCGATGAGACCCTTTTCCAACCAGACGCACATCATTTCAGACGCGCCATATGCCACAGTCGGCTCGGTGTCAAACTGACGATTCCTGCAGCAAAAGCCGTATCGTTCAACCTTCATATGAACACTTTTACACACAGACTCAGCATCGATATTCTTCGTTCCATAAAGCGCCTCATGAAGGGGACAGTGGTCGACCATAGGCTCGGTCAAGACTTCTATGTCATTCGGCGAAATCTGCACTTGAGAACCGCAACAGTAGATTTCATGTGTACCCCATATGTCACAGCGAGCCTTGCTAGGCGGGTCTGGCAAACAATCCTCTCAGTTTATAGATGCCAAAGAAGACGGAGTTTCAGTATTTAAGAGATATTGGCGCGTGCTAGCCCTTGCTCAGTATAGGAAGAGAGTTCAATAAGGCTATTCTTGAGTTTCCTTGTTCGTTTGTTCGTTTATCTGCTGTTCCATCATATGGCCATGGCAATATATCAAAGCTTTCTTGACGCCTAGAACCTTCTGCGCGGCGTTCCTTATGTCAATTGCCAGTTTGAAGGCTATGGGACAGAATGGACTTGAAGGCACAAATTCCACCTTGAAAACCCCCGGTTTCTCCTCTTTAACATTGGTTATCATCTGCATATCAGCGAATGTCATGCCCGTTTCGGGGTCAACTACTTGACCTACGGCTTCGCGCACCTTATCCTCAAGTTCTGTCAAATCCTTCACATCCTCTCTCGAATCCAATAACCCAAAGGCCATCATATATAACTATTGCATGAGAGCAACAGGAACCAATCGGGAATATTTAACAGCCTTTAGAATCAAAACATGACTAACTGCCCGCATGATTCATCGTCAGATGTTATTGGAATCTTGGGCCTTTCTCTTCAAATACATGCGCCAACTTAACGCCATTGTCCTTGGATGCGAGGCTTTAACTTCATCTAGTCTTGACACTGCAGCGTTATATGGAGCTTTTATGACAACTTCAGGATCTGTATATGCTTCCCTGCATATCTTCTGCATGGCTTCGACGAAGCGGTCAAGTTCCTCCTTTTCAAAAGACTCAGTCGGCTCAATCATCAGTGCTTCGTCAATAATCAACGGGAAGTAGATCGTTGGGGCATGAATTCCATAGTCGAGCAAGCGTTTGGCAATGTTTTGCGCCGAGACGCCCGTGTCCTTTTTTAGAGGCTTCGCGCTGAATACGCACTCGTGCTTTCGCAGTTTGACATCGTCATAAGGAAGTATTAATCCCTTAATCTCCTTGAGCTTCTTGACCATGTAGTTAGCATTTAGAACAGAGACTTCGGCAGCCTCTTCCAGTCCTTTTCGACCTAAGGCCAGGATGTATGCATATGCCCTGAGCAAAACGGCAACGTTTCCGTAATAGCCTTTTATTTTTCCGATGCTGCAAGGACCATCGTAACTCAGCTTGTAGGTTCCGTCATCGAATATTACTCGGGGGACCGGCAAAAACTTCGCAAGGGCTCCACAGACGCCGACAGGTCCAGCTCCAGGACCGCCTCCGCCGTGTGGAGTGCCAAATGTTTTATGAATGTTTATGTGAACCACGTCGAATCCCATGTCGCCAGGTCTGACCTTACACAGTAGCGGGTTCAGGTTGGCTCCGTCGTAGTAGAGCAATCCGCCTGCTTCATGAATAATTCTCGCTATTTCGTCAATGTTTTTCTCGAAAATGCCCAGGGTATTAGGGTTCGTGAGCATCAGTCCCGCAGTTTTTTCAGAAACAGCGGCTTTCAAAGCTCCCAAGCTTACGCAACCTTCATCGTCAGACGGAACAACCACCACGTTGAACCCTGCCATGGCCGCGCTCGCGGGATTTGTACCGTGCGCTGAGTCTGGGACAATTACTTCGGTTCTTTTGTTCTGTTCTCCTTTGGACCGATGATATGCCCGCATCAGCAAAGTTCCAAGGAGTTCGCCATGGGCTCCTGCAGCGGGCTGCAGACATACCTCGTATGTGCCTGTTATCTCGGCAAGCCAACGCTCAAGTTTGTAGAGAATTTCAAGTATACCTTGTACCGTGCTCTCGTCTTGATAGGGATTAAGCATGTTTACTGTCGGCAAGCTTGCAAGTTGCTCGTTTATTTTTGGATTGTACTTCATGGTGCAGCTTCCAAGCGGATAGAATCCCGAATCGACGCCGTAGTTCATCTCTGACAAACGTATGAAATGCCGTGCAACCTCAACCTCTGAAAGCTCAGGAAGATTAGCCTTACTCGAGCGACGCATCTGTTCCGGCACAAGGGCCTCTATGCTTCCCGTTGCTTGTACGATTTCTTTTTCAGCCTTTGGAAGAACGTGTCCCCTTCTGCCATGCCTCCCAAGATTGAGGATAGGCTCCTCTTTCCAGCTTGCTTGCTTGAACAACGCTTTTCATTCTCCTTTCAGGATCTTTTCCAGCACATCTGCTAAGCGATCAATCTCCTGCTTTGAGTGGATTTCAGTCACGCAAAATAGTTCAGTTTTGCCAAGCTCGGGAAACTCTTTCGAAATGTCTTTGCCGCCATGAACCTGATTTTGCAAGAGTTTTCGGCAGACCTCTTTGACGCTCAAGTCTGTTTCATCAAAATTGACTGTGAACTCTTTGAAGTGGGGAGAACTGAAAATTGGTGCTTTTACCCTGTCTATCTTGGATAGTTGCCGTATGGCGTAATTGGCTTTGTACATGACGGTTTCCGCGAGTTCCCTCATGCCTTCAGGTCCAAGCAGGCTCATGTAGACGGCCGAGGCCACCGCGCACAGTGCCTCGTTGGTGCAGATGTTTGACGTGGCCTTTTCACGTCTGATATGTTGTTCCCGCGTCTGCATGGTCATGCAGAAGCCATTTCGGTCACCTGCCTGGGTCGTTGTCAAGCCGATTATGCGCCCAGGCAGCTGCCGGATCAGACTCATGTCGTCCCGGCAGGCCATTATTCCCAGAAGGGGGCCACCAAAATTCATAGGGTTCCCGAGAGGCTGGGCCTCCCCGACCACGATGTCTGCGCCATATTCTCCAGGTGGTTTAAGAATCCCAAGTGAAGTTGGGTCGACGCCGACCATGAAAAGGGCGCCATGAGAGTGGGCTTCTCTGCTGATTTCGTCGATCTGGCTCTCAATGAACCCCAAATATGATGGGTTCTCAACGTAGACTGCAGCGGTTTTGTCTGAGATTTTGTCCTTCAAATCCTTTAGGCTGATTTCTCCGCTATCCGTGTTATATGCAACACTTTCAATTGAGATCCCAGCAGGTTCGGCATAGGCATGCAGGGTTGCAAATCTTTCAGGATGAATAATCTTCGGGATTAGTATCTCCTTGCGAGACTTAACTCGGGCGGCCATTCGGGAAGCTTCTCCCAGAGCGGATGCCCAATCATACATTGAGCAGTTGGCGACGTCCATGTCTGTCAATTCACATATCATGCTTTGATATTCGAAAAGGGCTTGAAGCATGCCCTGCGAGATTTCTGGCTGATAAGGTGTGTAAGAAGTGAGCAACTCGCTTCGTTGCACGATTTCCTTAACAACCGCTGGGACATAATGTGGCCAGCAACCTGCACCTAGAAAAGTAGGCATCTCAGAGGTTGTTTTGTTTTTCGAAAGCAGTGCTTCAACGTGTTTTTTGACTTCGAATTCCGACACGCCTTCAGACGGCAGATTCAATGGGTTTTTTAAGCGGCACTTCTCTGGAACATCACCATACAATTCTTCAATTGATCTAACGCCTATTTCACGCATCATCTGCTGCTTGATTTCAGGCGTCGAGTTGGGCATATATGGGTGGCCGCGCTTTTCCAAGAGTTTCACCATTTGGAATTAGAAATAAGAACATGTGACGTTTCTTAAACCTTTGCAAGTCTCGACGGTTTTCGGTTTTAGAAAACACTTATGGTGCAATTTTCAAGGAAGCACAGGCGTCTTCTGGAGGTAAGATGTCTTTACAGACTGCTAGTCACGCATTTTCCTTCTGGATGTGCGACTTCGCTTCAAGGCTAGTATTGAATTCCTTTCGTTGTGATCATTTCCCTTGGATATTTGACGTCGACTACTTCGTTTACAAAGTCAACTTTGTCGATAAGTCCTTTGGGCGCATATCTTCCAGTTAAGACGACATCCGTCTTCTTAGGGATCTTGTACAGAAATTTCAACACGTCTTCCACGTCTAGCAGATTACAGTGCAGAGCGAGGTTGATCTCGTCGAGTATTAGAAGGTGAGGCTTCTTTTGCCTTACAGTTCTTTCAGCGAATTTCAAGGCTTTCTCAGCGAGTTTTCTATCCTCTTCGCCCAGGTTGCTCAGACCAATCCATCCTCTGCGTCCAAATTGGTAGATCTCATAATAAGGAGCAAGCATGTTTCGAATCTTGTACTCGCCAGTGTTTTTCCACCATTTCAAGAATTGAACAACTATCACCTTTCTTTTGTGTCCAACTGAACGCAATGCCAAACCCAACGCGTTGGTGGTCTTCCCTGCACCCGTCCCAGTATAAAGATAAGAATGGCCCATCATTCTTCCTTCTACTAATCGCTATTTCTTTCTCGGAGCGCCTCGTTTATAAGTCTTGGTTAACGCGCGCTAGAATATGGAAAAAATGAAACGTTTCGCAAAAACAGACTACAATAATGAGCAGATTGGGAAACCTAACTGGTACGTCTGGCTAGACTCTGCCCAATTTCCATTTTGTCTCTTCTTCATAGCCTTCCGCTTTTTGCTTGTCTGCTACGACCGTTTCTTTAGCAGACTCCTGCATTTCTTCAATCATTTTCTCCTTCTCTATTGGAATAAGCTCATTCATCTTCTCTGCCAGCTTTTCAGCCTCGCTTGGCGTCAGCGGAATGTGCAGATCTTTCCTCAGTGGAATTACTATCCTGACCTGACCTTTCTTATCGACTTCCACGGAATCTATGTTTCTCAGCGGAACATCTAATGGAATGATATTTTGAAAGAGAAACCCTATGCTTTCTCGGATTGCCGCTCGGGAATCGAGAGCTTTCTCCAATTCACTTCTAATTCCTTCCTTCAAATCCAGCTTAAGAAGACTCTTGTAGAGCACAACTTTGAAGTGGGGCTTGTCAATCATCATAACTATGTCTTCGTCTTTTGCTGCCATATAGATCACTATTGATTCCCTCTATTAGTATTAACATAATAAACTTTTGCTTAGTTCTAATCATGGTCCTCGTAGCCGTCAACGAGAAAAACGGAACACTACTACGTAGGTGACACGGGTGGGCCTACGGAAAGATCTGGCATTTGAAACAAGGAGAAAGCCCTACGGTTTGGTCAGTGATGGGTTATTCAGTTAATACGAGTGGTCCCAGCTTGAGAACTATTGATTCGTCAACTTCAAGAAAGCACATGATGTCACCTGTCTTCAGTCCGAATTTCTTTCTAACCTCTATTGGCACTGTTATTTGCCCACGCTGTGTGATTCTTGATTGCCCCCTGAAAATTGCTTCTACGCTACGTTCAGTTTCTGTTTTCGGTTCTTGTTTCATTTATGATTCTTTTCCCAAAGTAATACGCGTATTACTTATTAGTTTCAATAATAAGAAACTTACTATTGCTACCTGTCGTGTATTTCGTACAATTTTTTAAATATGATTACCAGGTTCATATCTAATCAACCTAAATGAATGGGGGTGAAAACAAATGGAAGCAGATAAAGAAAAGCCAATAAAACCCGGGGAGAAAGTCAAGATTCTTCCTCAGCTCAGAACCCCAGCAAAAGCAAGCATAAACATAAAGACGCTGGGTAGAATGGGTGCTAAGAGTGGTCTAGGTGCTAAGAGTGGTCTAGGTGCTAAGAGTGGTCTAGGTGCTAAGAGTGGTCTAGGTGCTAAGAGTGGTCTAGGTGCTAAGAGTGGTCTAGGTGCTAAGAGTGGTCTAGGTGCTAAGAGTGGTCTAGGTGCTAAGAGTACGGTCAACCCGAAAAGCAGCGCACATCCAACCTAGCAAAGACAGAACGTTTCTGGATGCGAAACTCGAACATCTTCTCTTTTTATTATTAATTAGAGTGGGGTTAGGATATCTTCTGTTGTCACATATCCGTGGATTGCTTCTGTCAGGGCTAATATGAAAATCTGGCTTGTGCTGAAGGCGCGACTTGGGTATCTCGTGACTTTGCAAAATGATTTCAAGATTCGATAAGCAGCAAAGCAATAAAGCCCTTGTGAGATCAGGATTATAGAAAGAAACGTCGTCCGCCAATTTACGAATAATGGTTGAGTACTCAGAATCAAAAGAGCGATTGACAGTGCAACGATCAAAGGATAGACGCGAAGTATTTTGTGCTTTTTCTTTGCTATTGCGAGTTTTCTTTCAGCGTATTCTTTTTCAACGTGTTCACGAACTGCTTGGATCCGCGTGCAAATCGTTTTCCACTGTCTTCGGAATTCCTTTATTCTGATAGGCAAGTTCTTCATGTTTTCATCGTTGACATGGAACAGCGCGTCCAGCAACCCTATTTTGTAAGTTCTTGACGGGTTAAGTGTGGCTTTCAGTCGTTGGAGGCTTTGATTGTTCATAGTGACATGAGTTTCAGAATCTTCCATGCATTTGTCGACTAGTTTTTGATTCTCTGTGAATGCCCGCAAGTCTTTTGAGAGTACTGCTAATTCTCCGGTGCTCATTTCTCTTATTTCTTTTCCGCTTGGGAGGAGGGATCTGTTTACAGTAGAGAGAGCGAAGCATGCCATGCTCAGCAGATCATCCAAATAGCCGGACCATGTTTGAGTGATGAAAAGAGAGGCAAGTGCATGTATGTGTCTTTCTATTTGTTCGGTCCGCCCCACAAAAATGATTCGGCTTCTAATGGGTTCGAATACACTAATCAGCTGATATTTTTCCGGCCTGTCGACACATTCTCTCAAGCCTGTATCCGCTTCTGTCGCTAACCTTGCCAACGAGTCAAAACCATAGATGATACGCTTTTTGAAGTTCTCAACATCGCTGTAAAGGTTGGTGAGAGCCAAGTCTTCAAGAAGCAAAGTGGGAGCTAATTCCTTTTCCATGCTGTATTCATCTTTTGGTTGCACTTCTATTGTCCAGATAGTCCCAAATGCAGAACAGAGGAGATACAAAAGAGTCTCATTCTGTTTCTCCAGATAAGCTCTTGCAACCGAACGTGCCCCAGAGTTTCCGGCTTCAACCGACTCAGCTGCAATTTGGTTAAACATGTCTGTTAGCCTAGACTTGTTCGGCGCATAGATTCCTGCACAATCCTGAAGGACATGCCTATTACTCAGGATAAGATTCTGGTAAGCTGAGCTAAACTCGCCTTCTATCCGTCCAAGATGCTCCCTGATCTGAGCTAGGGCTAACTTGGTTCCGCCCATTCTTAGAATAGTGATCCATGAGCGCCCTATTTGTTTCATTTCAAAGTTCGATGTCAATTTCCTCGCGATTTTTTCCATTTTTGTCTTCAGTTTGATTGAAAGCGATTCCGGAGTATGAGGTGGAAGGTAGGTGAAAACTGCTAGATCTCTATCATGAATGGCTTCTAACCTGAGAGGCTTTGCATTTGCTTTCTTGACTGCTGCTGAGAAAACAAGGCCATATCCTACAACTTGTGTCCCAAAGTAAATCGTAGATGCTATAGCGATTACTACCAATGAAGCTGATAATGCTTCGGACGACAAAATGGCATTGAAGATTTTCGAGAGTGCACTTATCACGTCTTCACTCATGTATACAAGGAAAAGTGAAGATTGAAACACGACGTATACTATCCAAGCTACAGACATGACCGCATAACCTATAAGAATCTGTTTTTTCTGCTTCGTAAGCTTGGGAGTCTTTCCGTTGGCCTCTCTTCCTAAAGCTCGCTTGAATACTGAGCCTAAGTAGCTGTATGAGTCTTGGCGCAGGTTCGGCATTCTCAGTACGTCTGTCAGCACGTAGTACCCATCAGTTTCAAAGGGTGGCGCAAAGTTGTATAGAGACGTCAGGAAGCAGTAGAAGGCCATCATTGTAAGAATGAGAGAAGCAGGTTGAGGGATTGCCACGACGAAATGAACAGCAACAAGAGCTGAACCTATCAGGAGAGTTGAGATGTTGCCAGCTAGGAAAACCATTATTCGTTGACCCCTACTTAACCCCCAAGCATCCGTCGTATCGACGTAGAACATGGGGCTGAAGTAAAAGAGTCCCGTTCCCATTTCTCCAGGCTTCCCACCGTAGTGAACAAGAGTCAATCCATGTGCAATCTCATGAATCGCTATAATTGGAGCCAAGGTCGCGAAGCCGTAGAAGAAAAAACCTAGCACTGAGGATCCGAGAATTTCGAAGTTGGCCTTTTTGCTCCAAATTGAGATGAACTCACTTGCAAACAACGAAGCATTTACGATTATAAAAGCGATGACTATCCAGAGCAGAAATCTGTTAAAGATCGCGTGCACCTTCTTGTTTAGAGATTGGAGAAAATCATTGCTGTGCTTTATCAAGGCAAAATCTATCTCAAACGGTGAAACGACCTTGAATCTTTTTTTGGGCGCTTGTTCCAGATTCGACTTGAGCAGATTGTTCTCTGCAAAGAACAGAAGCGTCTCGAGAGTAGTCCTCTCTTTGACGGTTGGTTCCTGATGCTGTAACTCATTGACTATTTGTGGAACAGTTCTTTTCCCATTGGTAAGGTTCCAGATTTGGTTCGTTACTTCATCAAGATCGTAGTACAATCCTGTGGCGTGATTCTTCATGAGATATGAGGATTTACCATCAACAACCGTGGTTTTGACATTCACGACTGGAGACTGCAACGGGACAAATTTCGCGTTGTAGATAATTTCGTACATTAGATCTGTTCTGGATGGAGTTGTAGTAGTCATGCTATGCCCTTTCTCTACTATGATTAAGACAACCCACTGCTTAAATCTTATCAAATACAAACTAAGCTTATAAGTCTAAGAACGAATATCCTGTTGGTTCGAATGACACAGGTTAGGCGTCAAAGAATTTCGAGGATTCAGTGTAGGCCTGTTGACGCCGAGAAAAAGCGTTCACCAGAGAAAGATTCGCTCTCTCTCCCAAGAGGCAAATACGTTAATAGGCTAAGATCCGTAATCCCGAGGACTGTCGACCTGAACCGACCTAAACAGCCAAGTTTGCCTCAGAAGCTGGTGAGCAGCAACCTTGAGGAAATCAGAATGGTCAACGGCGTTCCCTCAAGGTCAAAAGTGAACATCTTCTCAAGCAACTCACCTCTGAAATCTCAAAAAGCTTCTGGGGGCCGGCTCCCCGCGCACGACACGTCTTTTCTAAGCAAAAAAGGAGGTAACTCTGACATGGTTAGCGGGGTACTTGTTCGGAAGGAACAAGCAACTTCAGGATTTCCATTCCTTTCCACGAGCAAAGGAAGGCTGATCAGACATAAAGCAACTCAGTTGATCGAGCCAAGAGCTTCTTGGCACAGCAAGGTAACCAATCGTCTTTCAAGCGCCAAGAGGATTCAGTTGTTTCAAGCTTTGTCGAAGGAACCTTCGGGTTTTCTGGACCTTCACGTTCGCTTCGGCACATCCAAGCAAACGATAAGGAGACTTGTGGCGAACGGCTTCTTAAGGGAAGTGTGGGGATCTAATTCCATTGGCGTCTGGTTCAAACTAACAGACAAAGGCAACACATACCTGAAGATGCTGAAAGCGACCTCGAGACATGACTCAAGTATTGTGCAGAAGAACCCTGTTCGACTTAAACATAAAATCTAGTGCCCTAACACAGGCTTATGCACAAACGTTTTCGATGCTAACCTATTAGCTTTGAGTCTATTGCATCAAACGCGTGCTTGAGGATTAGCTGTGATGTTGCGAATTCTGCTGGACTCAGCTTCATGAGCCTGGAATCATCTTGGGATACTTCCGATTTGAATCCTTTCTTTCTTCCACGTTTATGCATCCTTCCATTGCCATCAAACTGCGAACAGGAAAAACACCGAGAGTATTGAACAGGACAATCCAATAAGGAAGTTTATCGCGCCGACCGTCCAAAGCATCTTTCGAGTTGGGTAAATGCAGTAGAAGAAGACACAGAATGCAGATAGAAGGAATGTGCCAGCTGCAAACAAGAGAGTGGCTCTCAAATAGAAACTGGTGACTCCAATCTGCAGAACCGCGAGGCTCAAAGCTGCCAGAGTAGCTGGATATGAAGCATTGACAATTGGTTTTATGAATTTCTCCTCAAACTCCTCCATAACCAACCCCCTGTTCACGTGTTGATCATCATATCGCGTATGTAGAGTAACTGCAAACTCTTTACTTTAAAGCATTTTCGGAGAACATGAATCACGGATAAATATGTCTGAAAACCTAGACTTATCGGCCTGATGGTTTCGATTCCGCTATGCTGTTGCCTAGTCTTTACAGCAGATGTACGAAACTCTTTCATATCTGAAACCGATACTCATTACAGATTCTTAATGTCTTCAGACGTTGAAGTGCAAACCGCGCTTGAAAAAGCGGGAGAACACGAAAAAAGGTTCGAATGGTTAGAAGCAGCAGCATCCATGGGAGAAGTGCTGCGCCATGATCTGAGTCCCGTTACAACTGCGGAGATTTGGGAAAAGGTGGGTTTTTGTTACGGTTGGGCTTCTAGGCAAGCCGAGAATCTAGAAGGATTCAGGAAACTGAGGCAGAAGGCAGTGGAAGCATACAAAACTTCTGCTGAACTCTTCAGAAGAGAAGGCGGTCTCAAGAACCAGGGTAAGAGTGAACAATGTGACGCTCTTGCTGAGTATCTAGGATCTTGGCTCGCATCTGACCCCCAAGAAAAAAGAGAGATGCTTGATGAATGCGTTAAGTTTGCAAGGAAGAGCTTGGAGGCGTACGAAAATGCTGGCGACAAACTCGATTACGGAAAAACATGCAACGACGCATTGTTAAGTCTTTTCGAGAGGCTATACATCGCATCTGATTCTAGAGAAATGGCAGATGTTGCTCAAGAGGGAGTTGAATGCGCTAGGAAGGCTATTGCGGTACTATCAAACCTCGAGGACAAAGGTGAACTTCTTCGCACGTATTTTTCAGCAGGCCTTCAAGGATGGTATGCTGCGAACGTCAACGAGGATGAAGCAAAAAGGGAAGAGCTTGCTCAAAGAAGCTTGGATTATTCAAAGAAGGCGCTGGAACTTTCGAAGGAAATTGATAACCCTTACTACGCTGCAATGTCAAATTGGGCAGCGGCCTTCTGTACGCTTCTTTTCACGGAGGATGCTGAATCTTCTCGAAAGTATGCGGAGGAAATGATGAAGCATGGGACGGCTGTGAGAGACAATTACCTGAAGGGAATTGCATCATACGTTCTTGCATTCGTTACTAATTGGATGATGGTGAGAGAAGGAGACGTTGACAAGAAGAAGGAAGGACACAGGAAAATCATCGAATACGCCGAGGACTCTATAGGCTATCTTAGACTAGTTTCTCAAGATTTTTTCATCGCAGAAAGCTGCTGGGTCTACGCTGAAAGCTTTTCCTCAATCGCGCGTGACGTGGAAGCCAGCTCAGAAGAAAGAAGAGCCATGTTAGGAAAAGCGGTGGAAATTGGACGAGAAGGGTCGGAGCGAGCAACGTTTTCAGGCTCTCCTGACGCCGCGGTTGTCACTCTTCATGCATTAAGTAAAGCACTGCATTTCTCAGCTGTCCTTGAAACTGGAAAGGATGAGAAGAGGAAGCTGTTCGAAGAAGCTCTGGCCCGCAGGCAAGAGTCCAATAGGATTACCGAAAGGGTATTTTCGTCAAATGACTATGTTCGCGGCGTGGGCAAAAACTATGAGGGGCTAATAAAATCAGATTTGGCCAGATTGGAAACAGACAAAGACCGGAAAAGGGCCCTGTTTGAAAGTGCTGTCTTGGACATGGAAGATGGCGTGGCAGGTTGCCGAAAATGGATTCTGTCCCGTCCCGCGCCGACGTATATTGCTGCTGTTGGAGCTTTCGAAGATGGCTTCGGTGGAATACTGAATGAGCTGTACCTCTTAACCGGAGAAGATAAAATCTTAAACAAGGCGATTGAAGTCTATGAAAACGCTGCCCAAGAGTTCAAGAAGGTCAACTTGCCGAGTCGCGCGGCAGAATCCTACTGGAAAATAGCGAAGAATCAGGATTGTCTTGGGAAACATCTGAAGGCGGCAGAGCATTTTGAAATTGCTTTCACAGAGTATAAGGTTGCTGCTCAGGCGATCCCAAGCTTCTCAAGTTTCTACTTGGACTATGCGAATTACATGAAGGCGTGGAGCGGAATCGAGAAAGCAAAATCTGCTCATGAACGTGAAGAGCATGCTGAAGCAATGCGAACCTACCGAGAAGTCGCGTCCGTTCTTGAGCAAACAAGACTATGGAGCTACTTGTCCTCAGACTTCGTCGCATGGTCGCTGCTTGAACATGCAGAAGATCTGAGCAGAAGAGAGAGCATTTCTGAATCAGTGCAGATTTTCAAGGAGGCAGCGGCGCTTTTTGAGGAATCTAGGAAACCGCTCGAAGAACAGATTGACAAGATCCAACATCAAGACGAAAAAGACAAGGCTATCGAACTGAGCAAAGCATCAATGACGAGAAAAGACTACTGCCTCGCGCGGGCTGACTTGGAACAGGCAAGAATCTATGAGCGAAGGGGAAGCTACGTGGAAAGTGCGGAAAAATATGACTCAGCTGCAACCCGTTTCGAGACAATGTTGGAAACGTTGGAAGATGCTGCTCGGAAGGAGATCCGCCCTATTGCCTATATGTGTCGTGCTTGGCAGAAAATGGAAATGGCTGAACGAAAGATGTCGCCGGAGCTTTACCATGAGGCTTCCGAGCTTTTTCTCAAGGCTAAGGAACCTGGAACTAGAGACAAGATGACATTGCTGGCTTCCGGTAACAATGCTTTCTGCTTAGCCTTGGAGCATGGAACCCGATTCGAGGATACAAGAGAAAAAGACGAGTTTTCAAGGGCAAAACAGTATCTTGGAAGCGCAGCAAACTACTACTTGAAAGCAGGCCTTGACAAGGCTTCGGTTTGGACAAGCGCCATTGAAACTCTGTTCGACGCCTACAATTATATGATCAGCGCCGAAATGGAGGCCGACCCTGAAAAGAAAATGAGGAGCTATCTTCTTACCGAGAAATGTCTTCAAAGGTCAGCTAGGCTGTACGAATCGGCAGATTACGTCGGCAAAAGGGACGAGGTTCTTAAGATTCTGGAAAAGGTTAAGGAGAAGCGTGAATTTGCTTTGTCGCTGGGAGAACTGCTAGCCGCTCCTAGTGATGCGTCAAGCACGCGCTTGATCTCGGCGCCGAGCTTGACTGTGGAGGAGGCCGTCGGTTTGTCAAAGTTTGAGCATGAGTCGATTCAAGCCAATCTGATTGTAAAGCAGCTGGAGCTTGTGGTTGGAGAAGACTGGTCGCTTGAGGTTCAGCTTGCAAATCTGGGGAAAAGCCCGGCCTTTCTTACCCGGCTAGATCAGGTTATTCCAGAGGGATTTGATCTGACGGAAAAACCGGAGAAAACCACGGCTGGCGACGGTTTTCTGAACCTTAAAGGGAAAAAGCTGATTCCTCTTGAAGCGATGGAGATAAAGTTAACATTGAAGCCTAGAAAGAAGGGAAAATTCGTCTTCATGCCGAAACTGCAGTTTACGGACGAGAAAGGAGGAAGCAAGTTCTGTGCACTTGAGCAAGTAGTCGTCAACGTCAAGGAACTCGGAATCAGAGGCTGGCTTAAGGGACAAGGCTAGACTAGTTGCCAGGAACTTTTTTCAAGAGTGCAAACGTGTCGATTATCAGAAGATCGCTTCGTGCCCACCAACAATGTTATAGAACAGTTTTCCATAAGTTTTATGTAGGAATTCAACCATACCTATCACAGAGAGAGGAGTTAGCGACTTAGTCCTAAGTCTGACACAGGGGGAAGGATGTGAAGAACGCAGCTTTGATTATTATAGTTGTGCTACTGTTTTCACTTCTTGCTTCCTGCGTTCACATTACGCCAACATCCATGACCATAGATGTAGAGGCCCCAATCGTGAACGCCGCTAGTAATCCCAATGGCCCAAGGTCGGATACACTTAACATAAAGTACTACAGTAGCTCCGCCGCCCTTTATGGTGCCTTGAAGAGCGGGGAAGTCGATCTGACTGACATCGTGTTGAATTCAACGCAGATGCAGGACGCTTTCAATGACACGAATATTCGGACGGCCATATCCCCCGAGGATTCCATGTACGAGTTTGATTTCAACAACAACGCTACGACGCCAACCTATCCTAGTTGGACCAATCCGACAGCCTACAAGGGCTTTAGGCAAGGCATCGCCTGCTTGGTTGACAAAGCCGAGTTCGTCAGCTCATTCCCCTATTCTACTCGAATAGACACGCCGATCCCGCGTCCAATAGGTGACTGGTGGGTTGATTGGTCCGTAAGCCAATACGACTCTTATGGCACCTTGCTAGGCAACTATCCATACGAGTACAACTCGACCACTGCAGCACAATATTTCGATCAAAGCGGGTTTGTGCAAGGAAACCATACCAATCCCGATTTCAACGGTGATTTTCAGGGTTCTGCACAGTACTTGCGAGTGTACCCGCTAGGGCACCCAAAAGCTGGTCAGGATTTGGATCCTTTGATCTTCATCATAAGAAATGATGATCCAGTGAGACTTCAAGCGGGAAGAACTCTCACAGACTATCTGCGCTTTATGGGTGTCCCGGTCAACGCGACAGAGCTTCCCAGTTCCAGCGCGAAAAACGAGGCGATGCAAAAGAGGAATTATCATATTTATACCGGAGCTTGGGTCGTTCCTTCGGATGGCAATTGGATGGAATCTGATTCTCAGTTCCCTGTGTCTCTTCTAGATCCCTATTCGAGTAGCAATATTGGTCCAGGAGGATTTAACTACCCTCAATTTAGAAACGCCACGTATGACCAGTTATTACAACAGGTAGATTCCCCGTCTGACCTCGGCGTTGCCAGAAACGCTGCACTAAACTGCCAAAAGATCCTGATTCAGGAAGCTGTATGCGCCTGGCTCTGCAGCCGCAGCCAAGTTATGGGCTACAGAAACCTAAGTGAAGTCACGAACCTCAAGGGAGGAAGGATTGATAACCAATGGACTTTCCTGAAGGCAGCGCACGGCTCTAGTACCGACTACGGTGTGTATGTACCCGCATCTTTGAATGTGATTACCGATGGCTCTCTTGACTGCCTTGACCGGATTTATGACACTTTGTTGTCTTACTGTCCTTACGATAGGACGCCGGGTAATGTCTTTGAGGAGGGGGACCGCGGAGGAGATATGCCTTGGTTGGCAAGAGACTGGGACATAGGAACGTGGGAATCTCCATATAGCCCAGGTGTTAACTTGACAAAGTTGACCTTCGACCTTCGCGCTGGCGTGAGATGGCACGACGGAGTTCAGCTCAATTCTACGGATGTGAAATTTACCATCGAATACCTTCAGGGGCTAGGAGATATCAGTTGGCTCTCGTCGTATGTCTCTGATGTTCACCACGTGACGTGTCCAGACGCGTTGACGGTTGAGGTTTATGAAAACGTTTCGAGCGTTCGAACGCTTGACAGCATTGGTGAGCTTCCTATACTTCCGAAGCATGTATTCCAAAACATCGTAAACGTGACCGGATACACCCCCGGGGCTAGCGAAGGGCACCTTGCAAACGAAACATTGATCGGTTGTGGCCCATGGAAATATGCGTTTAGCAATTCCACAATGCTCTGCTTGGAAGCCAACAGAGACTATTTTATGGAAACTCCTTCAGAGGCTGAGGTTGACTTCCGATATGACTGGAAACTCGGGTGCTGGGCGGTAGATGCAATGGACGCAACCATGGTAGGGGAGGCTTTTGGCTCGCATTCGGGAGGATTAGGCGGCGAACCTAGTGCGAATTGGGAGCCAGGATGCGACATGAACGGTGATGGCGTAGTTGACGCCGTGGATTTGGTACTTGTAAATGAAAAGTTCAACACAACGTGCGGTGCATCGGCAACACGTTCAATCGCTGAGCCCCCAAACTGTGCCGTTTACGTTGAACTAGCGCAGAACTCGGTCCTCTTGGGCCAAAGCATCACAGGCTACGTGAAATTGAGAAACCTTGACAGGCTCTCTGGTCTTCAATTCAAACTGAACTATGACAATACCCTGCTCAACTGCCTCAACCTTAACATGTCTCAAATCTTCTCGCCGAACGACACGCCAGAAAACGTAGTGAATCAAACAACTGGTCTGATATGGGTCTGCACAACTTCTGTTTCTCCAGCACCGCAAGTCGGCGGCAACATCAAGTTAGCCACCATAACCTTCAACACAACGCAGTCAGGCAGCACAATCCTGCATCTCTGGGACACCGAACTCGCCAGACATGGGGCCCCAATGTCAGCCTGTCAACCCCTGTCTCACCAAGCAATTGACTCTGGTATGACCATCGGGGTACTGACGCCAACAGGCACCAGCGTCACAGTGACACCTGCACAAAACGCCAAGGTTACCTTCACCAACGTTACAACGCAAGGATTCACCACTTTGAACGCGACTCAACCTCCCACAACCCAATTCGTATCCGCTGTCTGTAACGAAGTCAAAACAAACGCCTCTTACAATGGCAACGTAAGTCTTCAATTTGCATACAACCCCGCTGGGCTCTCATTGCAGGATCAGCAAGCCATGAAGCTGTGGCTTTGGAACGACTCTTCTGCTAGTTGGGTCGACATAACGACCAGTGTCAACACTACTAGCCACATTGTTTATGGTGTCTCCCCTCATTTATCAGTGTTCGGAATAACACGCGACCTAGGAATGACTGGCGACCTAGGCGTTCAGGGTACTACCACCGTGAGCATACCAAGTGCGCCTCCTCCCCCGCCTCACAACCTGTCAGTTCTGGAATACTATCAGATCAACACGACCAAGAACTTGGGCACGCCGATCAACCTCAGCTTGGCATATAATCCCGGAAACATTCAGCTAGGACAAGAAATCTTCACTCAGATGTGGGTTTGGAACGAATCTTCCACAAGCTGGGTTGACATAACGACCAACGTCAACACGACAACCCATACTGTTTATGGTGTTTCGCCTCACCTTTCAGTGTTCGGAATCACAAATCTTCAGTCAGCTCCTGACGGCATTACAGTTATAAACATAAACTGTCCCAAAACAGTGGTGTGTCAAGGTTACAACGCAACAATAAGTTTCACCATTTGCAACCAGGGAGACTTCACTCAGCAAAACTTCAACGTCTTACTGTACTGCAACACGACCCTGCTTGCAATCTATCCAATAACACAACTGGAACAATACGGCCAAATCGCCCTTTCCTACAATTGGACCACCACCAACTGGATCAAAGGCAACTACTCCATAAACACCTGTTCCAACAGCATAAGGTGGATCAAAGTCACCATTGTTGGCGACGTGAACGGCGATGGAAAAGTGAATCTGATAGACGTGTTCTCCGTGGCATTAGCGTACGGAAGCTATCCGGGACCTCCACCGTGGAATCCCAACTGCGACATAAACAACGACGGCAAAATCAACCTGATAGACTACTTCACGGCAGCACTGAACTACGGCAAAACAGACCCATAACCGCCACTGCGCGCTATAAAATACAAACGTGACTACAAGAGTGAACTGTCTAACACGGTTGATTTGGTTGTAGTTGGAGCGTTTCACGGTAGGGAAAAGAGCTGGCGCGCGCAACAGTGAGAATGACAGTAGCAAAGAGTCCCGCTCCGATTATCATGGGTCTAAGCACGCCTTTGGGCAACTCCACGGAAGTGGGCTCTAATGCGTCATAGGGATAGGAGACGAGAAACTGTTTCGGAAGAGAAAGCAAAGGTACGAGTGTTCCTTTTTGGAAAAAAGTCTTTAATAGTATGACGTCCCTTGTTTTTTTTGGAGAACCGTGGAATGGAATACGATTACGAGTCCTTGCTCAATAGGGCGCGTGCCCAAATCCCTGATGTGGCTTCTAAGCGAGAACGTCTTGAGATTCCCAGATTGAGCTATACTGTCGTGGGCATGCGTACGATAATTCACAATTTCAAGGAGATAGCTGACGCTTTGGACCGCGACCCGCAGCATCTGCTGAAATTTCTTTCTGGAGAAATGGCGACCGCGGCCACGATGCAGGAGTCAAGGGCTATTTTCCAGGGCAAGTTCCCGCATGATACTTTTGACAGGTTGCTGCAAAGGTACATGGAGAGTTTTGTGGTTTGCCCGATATGCAAACGCCCCGACACCAGAATAGTGAAAGAAAAGCGGCTTTCATTCATAGTTTGCAAGGCATGTGGAGCAAGGTCGTCGATTAAGCAACTGTGAGAGCGGTTCAGAAATTGGAAGCATACGTGAACTTGAAGAAAGTAGGGAGAAATGTGCTTTTGGCAATATGTGATGCTGAAATACTAGGGAAAACCTTGCAAGATGGAAAAATAGTCTTCTGCGTGAAGGAAGATTTCTACAAGGGCGCAAAAGTGAACGTCGACGAAGCAATGTGCATGATTGAAAACTCCACCATAGTGAATATGATAGGCAAGAACGTCGTCAATAGGGCAATAGAAAAGGGCTATGTGCATCCAGAAGCAGTGTTGAATATCAATGGAATACCGCACGCTCAAATCGTGAAACTTTAGGACAAATGGTTGGCTTTTTCATTTCCGTTTCCTGAATATTTTTGCGTCCTCGAAGTCACAGACATACCCAAATCCTGATTCAATGCAGCTGCATATTTCCTGTTGGGTCTTTGTCACTTTAGAGACGTAGTTATCATTTGACTTTGGATAGCATGCTATCTCTAGGTCAATGTAGATTAAGGTGTTTTTCAAGCTTCTATGCCCTAGAAACTTCATAACGTACAGAATGTCTTTGGTTTCGTGGTATAGTCATGTAGCTTTGAAATGTCTGAAAGTATGCAGCGTTATCTTCTGGATTCTTGGATTGCCTAGTTTTCTAGCTATGTTAGCGCGTTGTTTAGTAAACGTCCTTGCGATTGCCGAGATAGGATAACCGCCAAAAACATACTGATTCTTTCGTTTTTGTCGGTCTAGCATCGCGGTAAGCTCGTTTGAAATCGTAAAGGTTCGTGGTTTGCTATTTTTCTCTGGATTATTGCACGTAACTACGTTGTTCTTCAGGTCTAGGTCAGTCCATTTGACATACCATGCTTCGCCACGTCTCATCGCGCGCGCTAAGCCTTCGCTCAAGCGTCATCCTTTAGTGTTCTCTTCATGTTCGTTCTCTTGCAGATTTCCATCAAGTGGTTCTTCTTCCTCGGTGAGAGGTTTTTCTTTATTCTGCTGTGGTGGGAGCCGTAGTCGCCATTGCCGGCTGTGCTAGTGTCACAGTTGCAACGTCATGATCAAGTTTTGGGTACTTGGCCAGTTGCATGCTGCAGCAGCTTCTCAACTTGCTTCTCGCTTATTGCCACTTCAACGAGCGACAAGCGCGGGCCATACTGCCTGCAAGAGGGACATCGACCGTGTCTTTGCTCGCCCTTGTTGCATAGAGAATTGTTTCATAACTCTTAAATAACAGTGGCACTCAAACTTGACTGTGCCGAGTTTCTCGTTCATGCGATGAAGCATCATAATTCGAGGAAGGAGAATAGAATGATGAAAAGAAAAGCAGTGTCTACGATAATGTTGATTTTACTTCTAGCCTGCCTAACAGATCCGGCAATTATGAATCTCACTGCGAAAGCCACTGGTGGCATCGGCGCAGATGTGGATTGGTGCATGTTTCACCTCGACACGAGCCACACAGGAAGCTCAAATTTAACGATCCCGACTCCACTTTCCCAAATATGGAGCAATTCAACGAATGGTCCTATAAGGTCTTCGCCTGCCGTTGTTGGAGGCGAGGTGTTCGTGGGCTCAGACGACGGTTCCGTTCACGTCTTCAACGCCACGGATGGGTCAAAGCTGGACAAAGGCACGCTGCTGACGGCAGCATATAACTTCACAACTGGGGATCGTGTCGAGTCGTCTCCGGCAGTTGACAACATCGCCAACATGGTCTTCGTCGGGTCCGATGACAAAAAAGTTTATGCATGGAACAAGACCAGGATCAGTTACGGACAGACATCGGTAAGATGGACTTATCTCACAGGCGGACCGGTTAGGTCTTCCCCAACAGTTGCCAATGGCAGAGTCTTCGTCGGGTCAGATGATGGATATGTCTACGCCTTAGACGAAACAACAACAAACTCTACAGGGAAGCTGTTATGGAAGTTTTGGACTGCGTACCCGGTATATTCTTCCCCAGCTTTTTGTGACAACAGGGTATTCGTGAGCGCAAGTGACGGCAGAGTTTACGCTCTGAACTTTACTGGGAGATGTGAATGGTTTGTTGACGCGAGAGTGAACTGTTCTTCTCCAGCGGTTGCTGATGGCAAGGTTTTTGTCGGAGCAACTAACGGCACCATCTACGCATTGGATGAGAATAATGGTACGACACTATGGTACAACACGACAGGAGGCGCAATCGAATCCTGTCCTGCGGTCGGTAACGGCATGGTCTTCGTCGGCTCATTGGACAATAGAACCTACGCCTTCAACGAGACAGATGGCAACCAAATATGGAACTATACTACGGGTGGTCCTGTATATTCCTCTCCGGCTTTCGCTGATGGCAAAGTTTTCGTGGGGTCGAGCGACACTAAACTTTACGTTTTGAATGCAACAGATGTAACCTCGCCATTGCAGGACCCCCTCGCAACGTCGGGTGTCATCTACTCATCTCCAGCTATTGCCAAGGATGGTCTGGGGAGGCCTTGTTTGTACATAGGCTCCTTAGACCAAACAATCTATGCCTTTACAACCGAAAACACGGCACCTCAAGTGGGGATGTCCTCTTTCCCAGCACAACCGTACATCCTGCAGACAATCAACTTCAACGGCTGGGCAAGGGCAAGTCCCCCTTACGTCATCGCCAACCTCACTTGGAACTTTGGGGACGGCACACTTCTGGCCAGTACTGATCTTAAAGATCTGAACACAGCTCATGCGTACGCTGCTGCTGGAACCTACGATGCAACATTGGCTGTCACCGACAACTATCCCATCCCTACCCAGCGCAAAACAAGCACGACATGGCAACTCGTAAATGTTTCCGAGGCGTGGCCAATGTACCGCCATGATTGGAGTCACACTGGATACTCAACTTCATTCGCACCTATTACAAACATGTCCCTATTGTGGTCCGCAACAATAGGACCACCCGTCACAGATACTTCGCTATATCCCTCTCCAGCCGTTGTCAACGGTACAGTCTACGCAGCTTCTTATTCTTCTACTAACGGAACTGTGTTTGCCCTCAATGCATCAGATGGCTCAACCAAATGGAGTCGGCCCAATCTAGCAGCAGATCCAATCCTCTCTTCTCCAGCATTTGCTGATGGCATGATATTCATTGGGTCAGACGATCAAAAAGTCTATGCTTTGAACGCAACTGATGGAACAACGATCTGGACTAGTTTAACCGGAGGGAAAGTGGAATCTTCTCCAGTTGTCGCTTACAACAAAGTTTTTGTTGGCTCTGGGGGCATCCTCTACGCCTTTGACGAAAACACGGGCAACCAAAGCTGGTCTAACGGAACAGGAGGAATTATCGACTCATCTCCAGCTGTCGCCGATCATATGGTATTCATAGGTTCATGGGACGGATATGCCTATGCATTTAATGCTACCAATGGAAATCAAATATGGAAAACGATAAATCGTCTTTCGGACAAAATCGAATCTTCCCCAGCTGTGGCAAATGGTTTCGTTTTTATTGGGGCAAGTAATGGCACATTCTATTGTTTGAATGAGACGAATGGCAACGTCATCTGGAGCAGTTCTACGGGTGGCGGATTGGCCTCTTCTGCTGCTGTAGATGGAAAAAATGTATTCATCGAGTCAAGCGATGGAAAAATCCACGCGTTCTATACCAATGGCACAAGTTTCTGGAATCAAACGATAGGCCCTGCTGAACAAACCGAATGGTCTTCGCCTGCTGTCGGCGGTGGTATAGTGTTCATAGGCTCGAGAAATGGGAAGATCTATGCGTTGAATGAGAGTGATGGCAGTGTGATGTGGAGCTTCCAGATAGACGGTGCGGTTGATTCTTCTGTTGCCATTCTGAATAATAGGCTCTATGCGTCCTCGAAAAATGGGACTCTCTACGCCTTCTACAACGAGATTCACGATGTCGCCATCACAAATGTTGTCGCGTCTTCACCGGTTCTCGTGAATCAAACGGTAACGATCACCGCATCTTTGGAGAACTTGGGGACATTCGATGAGAACGACGTAACTGTTACAGCCCAGTACGATAGCAGTCTTTTCTACAGCAACTCTTTCAATCTAACTCAAGGCGAGGTACTGCCTCTTCAGATCCCATGGGACACGACGGGCGTCTCCTCGGGATACCATACCATATGCGTGAACGCTACGTTTGCCGCAGGGGAGGTCGATAACAACACTCCCAACAACTATGGAACATGTTTGGTCATGGTCACATCTGGAGGGCACAACATAGCCATTATGTACGCTACAACAAGCAAGGCTGGATGCAAGCCGGTGCCGACTGTGTGTCTAAATTATACTTGCAATGTCACTGTAACTGTTGAAAACCATGGAGGCTACGACGAGACATTCAACGTGACGGGTTACGCCAACGACACAGCCACTGCCAACGTAACAAGCATCAGCACCTTCAACGTTACTCTAGCGACTGGCACCTCTACAAACCTAACACTTGTATGGAACACTACCGGCTTTGCTAAAGGCAACTACACGATAAGCGCTTACGCAGAACCAGTTCAAGGCGAGACAAACACAGCCGACAACGTGCGGACTGCTGACGGCATCGTGAAAGTCACAATTGTTGGCGACGTAAATGGCGATGGAAAAGTGAATCTGATAGACGTGTTCTCCGTGGCACTAGCGTACGGAAGCTATCCGGGACCTCCACCGTGGAATCCCAACTGCGACATAAACAACGACGGCAAAATCAACCTCATCGACTACTTCACTACAGCATTGAACTACGGAAAAACAGACCCCTAAACCCCTTTTTCTTTCTTTCAGAGGAGACACCAGGCTTAAAGGATTGATTCTTTCGAAAGCCCAGTCCTGAATTAGAAGTTATAGTCCTTGAGAACGAATTCTACGTGAACGATGTCATTCCACAGTTTGCTATAAGAGAGCGAACCCAGAGTTGAGACGCCGTTTTCTCTCAAGAAATTCAGTTTCAGCTATAACTTTTCCGCAGGTGCGACCGCATACTCGATTCCGATATTACCTATATACGTACCCTATTATGGTACTGATTTACTTCCTACCCTCTTGCTTACTACAATCAACACACACTATATCCTGAATCGTGTATACTGTCATCATGGCTGAGTCTTTTCCTGTGCAGGGCATCGTCGTTTTTTGGTTGGTTGATAAAACTTTACCCCCAAGCCCAAACCCAACTTCTGTTAATTCCTCGAACTGAATCAAAAGACCTATTCCTGACTTTCTTTACACTATGGTCGAGGCGTTGATTAGGGTGCGTGCACACGGTGTTCCTTTTTCTCTTGTGGCGATAGTCTTGACTGCCTTGATAGTCGCACTAATTATCTTCTACGTCTATAATGATTGGACGCTCGTTGCTGTCGCCCTATTACTACTTATGGTTCTTGCTCTATTGTTGAGAACCATTCGGGTCATTGACAGTTTCAAACTAAGAAGACACAAATCGTCGCTTAGTTGACCAGTGGGCAATTTCTTTCGACGATGTTTTGGATTTTGGCATAAGACTTTACCCCTGAGAAATAGTTGAAGGGATTGGAAAAAAAGGTTGTGTGAAGACGTCGCCAATGGAATACCGCACGCTCAAATCGTAAAACTCTAGGAAAGCCGCATTCGCATGTTGAGGCGTTAAGGGTGGGGATCATGCGAAAGCGGAAGTTGCTGATTTTGATGAGCATATTTTTTAAGGAAGAGTGCATATTCCTTATGGACTAAGTTCGTTTGAGGTGCTTGATTGGGTAAGAGGAAAGTCTTGAGTGAAGGGCAATTAAGCGAGATGGTCTTACCGTCCGGGAATGACGTTCTAGGTGTGGCCACAAAGCTGCTTGGTTATGACCGGATCATGGTCAAATGTCAAGACGGACGTGAACGTTTGTGCAGGATACGCGGCAAGATGAAGAGACGCGTTTGGATTCGAGTAGGAGATGTCGTACTAGTTTCTCCATGGGATTTTGATTCTGATAAGCGGGGCGACCTGTTTTGGCGCTATACTCGCGCTCAGGCCGAAGCCCTTCGCAGAAGAGGCTACATAACGGTAACCTAACTCATTTTGGCTGTGGATGGATAGGAACAAGTGTCTTTTAGAAGACGTGTCGACAAGAGGCTTCTCAAAAAGGAGAAGGCTTACGAAACTGAACAGCTTATGAAGGAGAAGCGGAGCGAAGAGCTGGAGGCTCTGGAGGAGGTTTTTGATCGCTCGACGTTGATGGTCATTTATGATTTTCTGAATAAGGGTGTGATAGGAGACATTCATGGTGTAGTCAGCGCAGGAAAGGAATCCCGCGTGTACTGGGCAAAAGACAATGATGGCCGAGAGTTGGCAATAAAGATCTACCTGACCGGTTCGGCAGAGTTCAAGAAGGGCATGCTTCCCTACATTGAAGGAGATCCAAGGTTTAAGGGCGTGAAGCATGACACGCGCTCACTCATTTTCACTTGGGCTCGAAAGGAATACCGAAACCTGCATCAGGCCACGAGGGCAAAAGTCAGAGTGCCAAGGCCAATTGCAGTAAGAAACAACGTGCTCATAATGAAGTTCATCGGCAAGGACGGTCAAAGCGCGCCTTCAATGAAAGAATCGGCGCCCGCGAATCCAAAAAGGATATATGAAGAAATTTTGACTCAGGTGGAAAAGCTCTATTGCAAGGCTGACCTTGTCCACGGAGATCTAAGCGAATATAACGTCATGATCTGGAAGGGTCATCCAGTGCTTTTTGACGTTTCGCAGTCGGTTTCGCTTGCGCATCCCATGGCTGAAATCCTTCTTCGAAGAGACTTGACCAATCTGAATAGGTTTTTTAGTCGGCTAGGCATAGATGTTCCTTCAATTGATGAATGTTATGGGAGAGTGACTAGTTGTGGCAAAACCTAATACGTTTATAAAGATACCAGCGGAACGAGTTGGAGTAATAATAGGACCTGAAGGGGTAACAAAAAAGAACATAGAGGAAAAGCTATCAGTTGAACTGCAGATCGACAGCCAAACGGGCGATATCATGATAACTCTTATGGGAGAGGCCACCGATCCATCTCTGCTTTTTAAGGCGAAAGACGTGATAACCGCGTTGGGACGCGGGTTCTCACCCGAACATGCATTTCGATTGATCCGCGATGAAGAAGCCTTCTTGGACGTCATAGATCTGCGAACTGTTTTCGGACGTTCAGAAGCGGACATCAAGCGAGTGAAAGGCAGAATAATAGGAATGAATGGAAAAACACGGAAAATAATCGAAGAGTTAACCGATACCAATGTCGCCGTGTACGGCCACACAGTGAGCATAATCGGCAATATGGAGCAGACCGACGCTGCAAGAGAAGCAATACAAATGCTAGTCAAGGGAAGCATGCACGCCACGGTCTACCGCTTCTTGCATAGAAAACGCAGAGAACTCAAAAAGAAAATGCTGGAGCTATGGGAGAAGCCGCCAAAAGAAAAATAGGGCGCAAACAGAGCAATAGCCAAATAGCCTCCAAGACAGAGCCCGGGCAGCATGCAGCATTTCCACGACGCAACAGCAGTGTCATGGATCGTTAGCTTGGCTCGTATACAAAAGCATCAACAGAATTCCCTGTTTTCTCTGTTCTGTCCAAGTAAACAAGGAACGAAATTGAATACGTAACTTGTCTTGCAGAGTGGCGAGCTCTCGCACTCAAGATCCAAATCATCCGTGATTCATTGGGGCCAGAGTCGTCATCGCCCACCGATAAAAACCAAGAATGAGGCTCAAATAAAAAGATATAGCAGCCGAGTATTGTTGTGTTGAGAAGCATGCTGAAGCACATCAAGGTTGTTCCTCTGGCCGCAGAAAGCCTGGGCGTAAGATCTATGTGTACGTACGTTGAAACTCCTAACGTGAAGATACTTCTAGATGCAGGAGTTTCGCTTTGCCCAAACCGCTTCGGATTGCCTCCTCATCCCAAAGAGTTCGAAGCCATTGATAAATGCCGCAAAAAGATCACAAGAACAGCAGAAGCCGCCGATATTATTACTATAAGTCATTATCATTTTGATCATCACACACCGTCTTACGAGGATTGGTTGACCCAGTGGACTGAAGAAACTGAAACGGCGAGACAGATCTATGAAGGCAAAATTGTCTTGCTGAAGAATCCTCGAGAGTCGATCAATTACAGTCAAAGGCAGAGAGGATGGATTTTTCAGAAGACGGGAGGAAGCTACGCAAAGGAGCTTCAGATTGCTGATGGAAAGAACTTCAGTTTCGGAGATACCAGAGTCAGGTTCTCGGAACCTGTCTTTCATGGACCTGAAAACTCATTTCTAGGCTGGGTCTTGTTGACCACCATAGAGTTTAGAGGAGAAGTATTCATGTTCGCCCCTGACGTTCAAGGTCCAATCTCACTCAAAACACTACAGATGATTCTCAATGAAAGGCCACAGTTGATAATGTTAGGCGGACCGCCAACCTATCTAGTAGGGTTCAAAACAGATGAAGAACAAGTTCAAACCGCATTAGGTAACCTGAAGAAAATTGTCGAGCATGTTCCAACAACGATTTTGGAGCACCACTTTCTAAGAGATGAAAACTGGAAGGATAGATCAGCCGATGTCTTCTACCAAGCCTACAAGTCGGAACATACACTATTGACCGCCGCTGAATTCTTGGGGCGGCAGAACAGCTTTCTGGAATCCTCGAGAAAGAAACTATTCACTGAAAACCCGCCATCTTTGGAGTTTCAGAAGTGGATGAAGATAAGCATCGAGACGAGAAAGCGCCACAAACCTCCGGTCTGAGTCAGGGCAACGGATCCATTGTTGTACGTTTTCCACTAGTCATTTCGTGTCTCGGACACTATCGTCCTTTGGTCTTCTTTTATGGTTTGGATCATGTTTTCAATCATATCCTTTTCTGTTGCCATAGTTCCAATGTTGTGTTGGGTGCCGCCTGTCAGCGAAGCTATTTGTTTGGTGACTAGAAAGCCGTATGATTCTCGACCCATAATATGCGGGTTTGTGTTCACGGCTATCACTTCGATTCCGTCATGCTTAATCATTTTGGACACGGAAAACACGTCATTCACGGCGAGGTCTTCGTACTCTCTGACTGCTGCTAATGTTTCATCTATTTTTCGAACCTCGCCAGTTTCAAGACTCCTCAAGAGTGGCACATTAGCGCTGCCATCAGTTATTATAATCATAACCGGCACCATTGCGGGGTCTCTGCGTTTCGCTTCCTTCAACACCTCCCAAGCCTTATACATTCCAGCTGCTAGGGGAGTGAAACCGCTGACGTGCATGTCCGCGAATTTGCTTGCTACTACTCTGAGATTCGTGACTGGGTGTTGCACAACTGTGGCACCTAAGCCTTTCAAAGCCACTATTCCGACGCGGTCTCTATATCTGTATGCGTCGCCGTGAAGTTTGAGTAATGCTTCTCTTATGGCTTCAAGATTGTAGAGCATAGAGCCGCTGAGATCAACGACAAAAACCATGGTCAACGAGCTTTTGGCAGATCTCAGTTTTTCTCTGATGTCTTCAAAAGAGATACTGAGCGCTGTATTCAACGCTTTATCCCGTTGGCCTTGTTTTCGGGCTGCTTCGCGAATAGTTGCTGGCATGTGAACATCCGCTGGTTTTCCATGCGGAATTTTCCAGCCGTACGGTCTGCCTCGGTTGAGAGTTGTGACCGCCTGCGCACGTTTTCCCGTGAGGACTCCTTTCTTTCTCGTCTTTTTCATGCTCAGAAAAAACTTGGGAGAAGCAATTCTCTTTTCCACTCTGGCGAACAGGGGAAAGCCGTGTGAGATCATCATCGAGCTTGCCGTTTCACCGACTGTAGGAAGCACTTTCTGCTTGTTGCCTTTCTCAACTGTCTTTCCTTCATATGTCTTGCCTTGAAGCTTGTTACGGCCAGTTTGAATTCCATCTGTGACTGGTGCGTCTTTCGGGGTCTTTTTTAATTTTTTTCCGATTCCCCAGACCCCGCCAGTAAATTGGCCCAGCCAGAAATTGAGCTTGAGCTTTGCACTCTGTATCTTGCTGGAGCGACCGTCTTCTGCTTTTTCCTCTTCCTTCTTTGAAGCATCCTTCGGAACCCAGAAGACACTTCTTCCTTTCAGAGTTTGCCGCTTGTCCATTTCTTCCTTTGTTGTTTGACCAGTTTTTTCATAGCGAAACAGCTTTTTTGCCGAGGCGGCGAAAATCTCCCCTATCTCTTGTGACGTTGCAGGTCCAAGGAATCCACCTTGCCTCGTTCTGTGGCTTAAGGCAAGCTCTGCAGCAACAAGAACATCATCAAGCGTCACATCTGTTCTGTTCTCGAATGCAGCCAGAGTCGCGGCGGACTTTGCAATAACAATGTCAGGTCGTAGACCGTCGACATTCAAATCCACACAAGATTTGGAAATACTCTTCAGGAGTCCTTCAGCGAAGTTCACGTTTCCCAATATCCTTCTTGCCTGCAATATCCTATTGCGCAGTTCCTCCTGCGTTGGTCTGTATTTTTCGCAGAAACTTTCAGGTCCAGCCTCAAATTCCATATTTCTCTTAATTACTTCAACCCTGTCTTCGACTGATGTAATGCTTCCAACCGTAGTTGATAATGAGAAACGGTCAAGAAGCTGAGGCCGCAATTCTCCTTCTTCAGGGTTCATGGTGCCTATAAATATGAAGCGAGAAGGATGGCCAACGGAGATTCCCTCTCTCTCGACCGTGTTCCACCCCGTGGCCGCAGCGTCTAGCAGATCGTCTGCTATGTGGTCAGGCAAGAGGTTTACTTCGTCCACGTAGAGAACGTTTTGATTTGCTGAAGCAAGGATTCCTGGCTCCAAGGCTTGTATGCCAAACTTTATGGCTTTCTCTACGTCTAAGCTTCCGATCAGTCGGTCTTCAGTTGCCCCTAGAGGCAGCTCGACGACCTCCATTTCTCTTTCTTCACTTGGCGGATTCTTGCCTTTGTATTTTTCACTGCAAACTGGACACGTGTTGGATGGGTCTTCAGGGTTGCAGTTGAATGGGCAATCCTTGATGACTCTTATCTTTGGAAGTATGTCTGTCAAAGAACGAACGATTGTGGTTTTCCCTGACCCTTTAGGCCCTCTTATCAGTATTCCACCAATTTTGGGGTTAATTGCGTTGATCAAAATTGCTAGCTTAAGCTTGTTCAATCCCACGATTGCCGAAAACGGAAAAACCAATCGCTTTCTTTCCAATCCTTGCAACTCTCGCATTCATTAATGAGAGCTATGCCTTGACCTATTAGCCTTTGCTCGGTCGTTGCAAGAAGAAGGAGAAAGGAGAGGAGAGAGCGGTGAAGGAAAAAGGGGAAAAACTTCTGACACCATTCTCTCCCATTCGTCATACAAAGCCATGATCAGATTCATATTTAATCTTTGGCTTTAGCTCTCTCATTATTTGTGCTAGCCACTTCCTATTCTCGATCGACATGCGAATGAGCATGAACCCAAATAACCGATCATACTTCTGAATTCAGATCTATTTGTTGATCGAATGACAAAAGGTGCAGTTTGACTTCAATGCATCCTTCGCGCAAGGGTTTCAGAAGGCCGGGACCGGGATTTGAACCCGGGCGCTAGGCTCCACAGGCCTATAGGCTACCAAGCTACCTCACCCCGGCCACTTTTGGACTGGTCCCGCTAGTAACGGCAAAATTGCAATGGTCATGTTTACTGAATAGTTTTTTTCTTGATCGCTATTCTCTGCGGTGACGTATTCAAATCCTGCCTCAATGAGTGCTGCTTCTTCTTCAACGTTGTGGGCTATCTTAGTTATGAATGTATCGTCACACCGTTTGAGGAGTTTCTGATCCAGTTGAATGTACATGAACCCATGTGGTGCACCTAAATACTTATCTGCAGTGCTTACGTTAGCTTTGTTGATTGCATAATGAACGCCGGCAATGTAGTGCCTGTATCACTTGGCCTAGTCTTAGTCGTGATCGGCTTAGTTCTCTATCGAACGGCAAGAAGAGCGCCCGCAGAACGACGATTGTTTCGAGTTGGTGCATACATCCAGATGTTCGTGTTGATTTTTGCCGGAGCATTCTTCATAGTGATCGGTGTACTATACTAGCCGAATCGGTCAAGCTTGCCGTTAGTCATGATGCACGCTTTTCGCCAACTCTTCTTTGATCTTTTCGTAGCGTTCGTTCTTCAAAATTCTTCTAGGCTAGCAAGCTCACCGCATCGACTACAGTTGGTTATCTTCCTCCTTGGGACGCAGATTCTGATTACGCAGTGAGATGCTCGGTCTTCTTGGATCCTAGACAATCAGACATGGCTTGCGCAAGTAGAGCCTTTCGCAAAATCGTTGAAATCGAACTCTTTAACCGCCCACCTTTCTAGTGTGAGTTGATTGCCCTTGACGACCCGATTCCGGGTCTTCTTATTCAACGCTTGACATTCGGGAAACATGAGGAAGAAGACAATTCGAGAGTGTGTTTTCAGAAAGCATATATCTCCAGCTCGCGCTAGCGAAACAAAAAGAGTCGAATCTGGGATTGCGTCTTGGAACGAAATGACGTTTTGGTCACTCTTGTTTTTTCTCTGGTTTTCATAGCAGCGTTTGTGTTGTATTACCCTTCCATGCTGCTCTTCGGGATTACGCTTGATGCCGTGCTTTCGATGATACTTTGGAGCCTGTTGCGTCGAGCTAGGTTGTCGTTGGGCATCTACTACTGCCCAAATGATATGTGCCCGTATGCAGAGAAGCTGGACAAAGGAAATAATTGCCCTGTCTGCGGAACTGAAGCACGGAAGTTTGGCATCAGACAAAGCATGGATCTGCTTAAGGAAAAACACAAGCAATGAGAGCGAACAAACCGACCAAAACCCAAAAGAAGAGAAGCGAAATGAACTGCCAACCCAAAAAGCATACTCATACCCAAATAGAAGACAACTGCCAAAACTGGCCCACAAACCTTCTTTCTTCACGGCACGGAATCCAAACTCTTCACCGCATATCGTCTCGTATACGAAAGCATCAACAAAACACACGAAAAAGAAGGGTCCGCATGGGCTCTAATGGAGACATCCCCACTTTGGACAGAGAGGAGGATTTCTGATGGTATCGTGGCGTACGATGGGCGTGGTGATTGCCACGTTGGCAGGTGTCTTGATTGCCATGTTTTTCGTTTCGGCATACAACGAACCTACGAGTTCTATGGCAGCGCACTACACATACGGTGTTGTCAATGTGTACTCTCATGACACGAATGCTTTCACGGAAGGACTAGTATTTGACAATGGTTTTCTGTATGAAAGCACGGGACTTTACGGCAACTCTACTCTGCGCCGAGTGAATTTAGAGACTAGTGGACTTTTGCAGCTTATCAGCTTACAACCTCAGTATTTCGGTGAAGGCATTGCAGTCGTAGGCGACAAGATCGTTCAGCTGACGTGGCAGTCGCACAAAGGTTTCGTGTATGACAAGGCTAGTTTTGATTTGTTGCAGGAGTTTCAATATCCCACTGAGGGATGGGGATTAACGTACGATGGCAGTCGACTGATAATGAGCGATGGAACAGCGAACCTGTACTTCCTGGATCCCGTGACTTTCCAAAGGGTCGGACAGGTAACGGTACACAACAGCGGACCTGTCACTGAACTCAACGAGCTTGAGTACATAAATGGCACAGTCTACGCAAACATTTGGAGAGAAGAGAAAATCGCAGTGATAAATCCCCAGACCGGACAAGTTACGGCATGGATTGACTTGACGGGAATTCAAGACTTGAAAAACCAGGATCCAAACAACGTGTTGAACGGAATTGCATACGACGCTAACGGAGACAGGCTCTTCGTTACCGGAAAGATGTGGCCGCACATTTTCGAAATCAAACTAATTCCCTCAGCATAGTCTTTTGGACACGTTCACATGTTTTCTTCACAGACTGATCGATTTGGTGGGTGACAAAGTGTTTGGCCACGTCCCCCATTTTGCTTCCTCAGGTTCTCTCACATGCATCACTCTCTTGGAAATCAAGTCCCAAAGAGTGAATCGTCGGATTCCATTGAATTTTCGGCATACCCCAAAGAAAAGATCAGTCAACATGAAGTTGACTTTTTCTTCGTTTCGTGGCCCGATCTCGTCCAACTCGTTTTCTTCCCTAGGATTCTCAACAAAATTCAGGAAAAACTGCCTTGCCACTGCCTCTCTACTCATAGCCATCACGACTTTTCAAATATCTAGGTCGTAGGACTGAAATGCGTAACGTGAAAACTAGGGATTGTTGCGAGGCTGCAGACAGCCCTTAGCATCGCCATCGTTTTTTATATTCATCACGGAAGAAAGCCGCTAGCGCACCTGTTAGAATTTGAGGGCATGTTTCCTTATCTAGCGATAATTTCTTGTTCTCATTGGTCACCTAAGAGTTATCCGCTTTGCTAAGAGTTGTTCAAGCGTTTTTGTTAATCAACGTTCTATGGAGGCGGCGCAGAAACCTTTGTGGGTGAGATCCCGTGTTCGTGTTTCATGAATTCAACCAGAAATATCAGTATGCCTACTATTGCCATGAATGAAGAGATTAGTGCAACGAGGGCTGATGTCTTTAATTCGTCAAACCTTGCCGTTGCGTCACTAGCGCTGGGGGGGTTCCAAAGATAGTTGTAGGACACATAGGTTGCATATGTTCCCATGACGAACGAAATTAATAGTATGATAAGTCCAATTCCGTATGGCTTCATTTTTGTGACCTGTTTTGTCTATTCAAGTCAATCAGATTTAAAACTTTCCGTCAAAACACGGCATGCAGCTTTTTCACTTGGACTTTTCCTTCCTTGCCGATTCGTTCATGCCTAATTCTCATCGTGAATGGGTTCCCCATCACACGTGCTCTATGATTTTTGTCAGGGAAAGAAACTCTGATAGACCTTTCAAAATGTTTGAGGATACGGGAAATGTAACAAATTGAAAAGCGCGCGCTGTAGTTCTAGTACTAGTTATGATGTGCAGAAGAAAACGGTCTCATTTTTTCAGAGAATAGGAAAAAGGGAATCGTGCGGGAGATGTGTCTATTAGCATTCTGAGAATGCAATAGTTTTTGCGTGTTCAACAGTCTTCACTTCCGCATGCGTGCTTGGAACGCTGATGTTCTCATTTGATGCTGAGACTGCGCACGCTGACTGGTGCCATTTTGTAGTTTGGAGTGAACGTTTTCTCGTCGAATTGCGTTGGAAAAAGCTTGTTGACTAAGAGTTCTTCAAAGTGAAAGTGCATGCCGACCCTCCCTCGAGGGATGTTTTCGTCTATTCTTGCTTCGCATTTGACGTTGCCGACGCTGCTGGAGACTTTCACGATGTCGCCATTTGATATGCCAAGTTGCTTGGCGTCCATGGCGCTCAGGTAGCAGTATGGTCCTTCACCGAAACTCATGAGGGTTTTAGACCTGTTGGTCATCTCTCCTGTCAAGAAGTGATGCATTGAACGAAAGGATGTCAGAATCAGCGGGTACTTGTCACTGCGAATGTCTTCGACACCTTGAAAGTGTTCCGGCATGAATCTTCGGAAGAGCATGCGTTTTTCAGGCCAGGAATCCACGTCACCGTAAACGCTGCTCACGTTGACATTTCTGTAAGCTGGAACGACGTTTACAATTTCCTCGGTGACAGCCTTGGATGTTTCGTAATTGAAATGGTCAGAGCAGCCAAAATATGTGGAGAGCTCTTTGAATATTTGCCATTCGGGCTTGCAGTTGCCGCATGGTTCTCTGACCTTGCGAACGTGTCTAACTCTGCGTTCGCCATTCGTAATCGTACCTTCGCGTTCGAACAGTAGAGGCGTAGGCAAAACCACGTTCGCAAACTTTGTTGTCAAGTTATGGTAATGATCCATGACCACGACGAACATTTCTTGAAGGTTTTTATGAACCACGTTCAAGTTGGGCAGTGACTGAGCTGCATTCATTCCAGAGATGAACACAGCTTTTGATGGTGAGATCAGAAATGCTTCAACAATGCTTTTTCCCTTGCTATTTGGGACTTGCGCGCCCCATTTGCTTTCAAGAATCGGTGCGGTGGCAAGTGGTCCTGTTGGGATGCGGTCGGGCAAGCATCCCATGTCACCGACACCTTGGACGTTGATTTCGCCCCGTAGCGACAGCAGTTGGGCGTTTTTGAGGATCATCAGATCCAGTAAGGCGTGAACGTTTTCCGATCCTGTTACGTGCTGGGTTAAACCCATGCCGTGAATTATGCCTAAAGCTTTGGCTTCGGCAATATGTTGGATTAGTTGGTTGAGTTTTTCAAGGTCAACGCCGCAGGCTTGTCGCACAAAATCGATCGTGTACAATTCTACGACGCTTCGAAGTCTTTCAAATCCTTCAACGTTCTCGGCGCTTTTATCGTAGCCGTGTTGGTGAATGAGCGCGTTCATTATGCCGTTCAGCAAGATTAGTTCTGTTCCTGGATACACAATGAGTGAAACGTCCGAGAACTTGGAGGTTAAGCCGTAAAGAGCGTGGCTGGAAACGACTTTCATTCCTTTCCTTCTAGCTCGCATTATCCTGTTGTATAGGACTGGGTAGTTTCCAGCAGGGTTGGAGCCTATTATGAACAGGCAGTCAAGTCCATAGACATCGTCCATTTTGGAAAATGCAGCCCTGCTCCCGAAACAGTCTTCCAATCCCTGAACTGTCGTGACATGGCATAGCCTGGCGCAGCAAGCGTCTACGTTGTTTGTTTTATACGCAATTCTCGCAAACTTCTGCGTTACGTAGCAGTCTTCGTTTGTTATTCTGCCCGAAGCGTTGATGAAGACTTCACTCGGAGCCAAATCCTTGGTTTGTTCACAGATAAAGCGATAAGCTTCATCCCATGACACTTCAGAGAAAGGTTCGCCCTTGTGATTTCTGACCATTGGATTCAGAATTCTGCCCTCGTCAGTGTTCATCGTTTCGTGAATGGTTAAGCCCTTGATGCAAGCCGTTCCCTCGCTTGGATTATCTGTTCTATCTGGCAGCATCTTCATGATCCGACCATCTTCAAGGATGAACAGAAGGCGACAACCGCAACCGCAATATGCGCAGATCGAAGCAACCGTCTCCAAGATGAAGTCTCCTGTAGGGAATAGTTTCTGACAAGTTCGGAAAAGACTTTTGCTTTGAGAGAAAAAACTCGCTAGTAACGCTTAACGCACGTTATGCGGATGGCGCGCTATTTTGCTTTTTCTAAGTAATCTTCTCGTGGTGGACTGAAAACATCGATTATTATTGCAGGCTTCTTTCCAGTTGCGTTGAAATTGTGGCTTTCATGTGGTGGAATTAGGAAGGAGGTCCCTGCATCAATCTCTTTAGATTCGCCTCCCGAAAAGAGTACGCCCCGTCCCTCAAGAAGGTAGCCGATCTGCTCATGAGGGTGACTATGAGGTGGAGTTGGAATTCCAGGCTCAACGGTGAGTATCATCATCATAACCTTCTCTCCAGATTGAAGAATCACCCCATGTCTTCCTTTCACCGTTTCTAGCGATGGGGCCTCTTTGAGTTTCACTGTTTTCAAGTTTGATCACCAACCCTTTGAATAGCCTCGTTCACGTGGCCAAACGTATTCTTAGATTACGCGTGCATATATCGGTTCTTGACAAGCGCGCACTGGGCGCAGCACTTAAACACGCAACCGATACGGTCACACACGCTTCAGAATGACAGACAAGGAATTCTCAGAATTGTTTGATGCATTATGGCAGGAAGTGCCAAGCATCGAATATAAGAACCCAAGCAAATGGAGGCCATCTTAACACGTACTGTATTAGCCTTCAAAAGCCAGTTTGCCAAAAGTCGTAGGAGCCGACCGAAAATCATAAAACCTCAGGAAGTCCATTATACTCAGGGATTAAGCGTGAGTAAAATCGGTGCAGCAACCAACGAAGGAAAAAACATCACAGTTATTCCGAGAGATGATATTATTCTGACCTTCACGGAAGTTTCACGAAAAGGCATAACAACTGCAAGAAAGTCTGCGACTGGACCGGAGCCTCCGACACGTCACAAGATAAGGCAATACTATCACATCAAAACAACGACCGAACACTCACCTCCAATAGAGATCAGGATCATGCTACCGTCTATTCCGGCAACATCACAGCTGAAACTATGGCGATGGTACCCAACAACAAAACGATGGGAAGACATCACCAAACGTTTCAGCAGAGAATACCGCTTACTCATTGGAGAAACACGCGATCGTCTCGAATCTGTATTCGGCATCACTTGAACCTCTCGCCCAAAATTCTGTTACTAGCAAATCAGGAAAGATCGAATTGACATCAGACGCCAGCAAGATCTGCCTAAGGACTGAAGCTAAAAGAAACGGAACGCATCATCTATCCTTCTCAAGTTTCTACTCAATTCGGCAGCAACGGGATCGCATACCCAGAAAAAGCTTCGAGCCGTACCAGCACCCTAGAGATTCCACGTACGGGACCCTGAACAAATCACGCAAAAAGAAGGTTCCAACGGCTCAAACCATGTCGCAACCAACAGGCATAGGTTGCCTTTGTTGGATTGAACCGTGAAACCTATCCAAAACTGAAGAGCGCTTGAATAAAAACGTTACCAAAAGCGTGCAGTCTGTATACGAAAGCATCACCCAAACTCACAAAAAGTGGGTTTGTCAAATGAGACATATCCAGAAGGCGGGAATATTCCAACCCGACAACCATCTGGGAATCTGACAGAACCACGAAGAGTCCGAGTCATTGTTCCTTCTTTTTCGCTTATGCCAAGAGCTCACCATGGCTGGCGAGAGATTCACAAAAAAGACAAGTTTAGCAATGGCTACCGGCGCGCAGGGAAAAGCGCGCTTTTCAATTTGTTACATTTCCCATATCCTCAAACATTTTGAAAGGTCTATCAGAGTTTCTAGCGCGCATGCTTGTTCCTGAATTGGTCTAAAATGGTTTTTATTCGCCTTTTATGATTTAGGGACAGTTTTGGACTTCGCATTTGTTCTTGAATTCCTTGCAGCAACCAGCCTTCTCGAACCGGCAGAAGTTTGCAGAGCGGAATTAAAACCATTTTTAACCATTTTAGGAACACGCATGCGCGCTAGGTTTGAGGTATAAACGAATTAGTTGAAGGACCGCCAAAAATTTTAAATAGGCACCTACAATATGTACTTCTGGTGTTTTTTTTGGTTAAAGTGAAGAAACATTCTGGAGCTACGCAGGATTTCGATAAGGCAAAACTTAAAGCTTCTGTTAAGAAAGCTGGAGCCAAAGAGGAACACGCAACAAAGGTTGCCGACAACGTTGC